>WBZO01000123.1_pt1 | contig 206603 bp, 177 predicted proteins | sample 5204261 | NCBI WGS metagenome assembly WBZO01 (sample SAMN12412400, study PRJNA552823) | activated sludge metagenome | isolation source: activated sludge from anammox sidestream of wastewater treatment plant... | place: USA: North Carolina | collected 2017-09
TCCGGGCACAGTACCAGCAGCGCTACGCGCTGCCGGCAGCGGTGCCCGTCTCAAAAAACGAACCACTGTAGGACACACAATCAGTGACCAATAATCCTAATGCCACAGTTTAATTGACAGATCCTTTTCTGCTGAATACGGAGAATTGAAAAAGCTGAAATAGATGGAAAGACAGTATCGCCAGGAGTGGCAAGTAAGGCTTGCCGCTCCTCTTCTCTCCTCTGGTTTTGGACCTTGTCACCTTTACTCTTTCTGAGACGCTATCGATGTGTGGAGCTTATTTATGCAAAGATCCTGCTGCCGGGTTTGCAGTACTGCTTGATTGAGCCTTTCTTTCGCAGTTCTCTTTTATTCACAAGTAGTGATAGGGTTAGGTTGTCATTGCTCGGAATCCGATCGCTTATCCATTGGGGAAGATATTGTTTCAGGCTAAGTAGCTCTTCTCTCGCTGATTTACTTAGCGAAAAGTAGGCGTTTTCCACGATCTCGTCAGTGCATTTTTTGATACCTTGTCGCCATATTTCTCTGAAGCACTGCCCAGCTTGTGATTCGCCTAACTTGGCTTTTCTATTGCCAACCGCCTTCATATCTACTCTCGATTCTCTGAATGACCAAGTCCTATTTTTGTTGGCCTGTACTAGTTGCTCGACTTTGAAATTACTTTTTGTACCTTGACTGAGATATAGAGGATTCCTTTCATTTGCTAGTTCCAGCTGATCAATGAAGGCCCGCTTCTCAATTTGAAGAGAGTCTCTAGATTCTGTGGTGGTTAGGCACCTACCGGCAAAGGATTGCCGCTTGATTCCTGCGATAGCTTCTTCCGTCAGAACTCTATTGAATTTGTGCCTTCTCCTGAATACCCCTCTTGCGAGTCTTTCAAGATAACCAGATGCCACTTGTTTGGAAAGGAAAACATCAAGGGGCGCTCTCTTTGGTACCAAAGGCAATAATTCTCTAGTGGTGAATACTTCCCAGTGCGCCAGCTTTGCTATGAATCTGACAGCGAATTTGAGTTGGTCTTTGATGTAGTTGCGTTTTCTTTTGCTTGAATTTTCTTGTTTCATTTTCTGATACTCCAAAAAAAAAGAAATTTTCGGGAATTTCTAAAAGTAGCTTTCAATCCTTTAAACGAAAATCAGAGCAAAAAAGTTCAAAGGCAAAATCAGATTTAATCTCTTGACTACCGGACGCAAAAAAAAGAGAAAGTAACCATTCCAAGTTACTTTCTCTTTTTTACTTACTTGGTGCTATTTGAACTTATTGTCTATTCGACAGTTACAGATTTAGCAAGGTTTCTTGGCTGATCAACGTCTTTACCTAGATAGTCTGCAATAAAGTAAGAAAGTAACTGCAATGGAACTACTGACGTCATTGGCGAAAAGAGCTCGTCAACAGGTGGAATAGCTAGAACCGCGTCAAATGTTTTGGTTGCTTGCTCGTCTCCGTCTACTGCCACGCAGATCATTTTCGCCTTTCTTGCTCTTGCCTCTTGTGCATTCGACAATGTCTTTTCGTAAACAGCTCCGGGAACCAGCACTGTAATCACCGGTACGTTTTGGTCTAGCACCGCTATCGGTCCGTGTTTCAGTTCGCCGGCAGCATAGCCGGAAGCATGTATATAGCTTAATTCTTTCAGCTTCAAAGCCCCTTCCAGTGCGGTAGGGAAGTTTAGACCACGTCCGATGAACACTACATCGTGAGCTTCAGCGTATTTCACTGATACGTCACGAATCTGCTCTTCTCTTGCCAAGATCTGTTCAATCATAGTTGGCACAAGATTTAGCTGCACTTTTAGTTCTTTTGCTCTCTGCTTGCTGATGGTGCCGCGTTTTTCTGCAAGATAAATGGCGAGCAGATAGAAACTAGCAAGCTGGGCGAGATAGGTCTTTGTAGCGGCGACCGATACTTCGATACCGCATTCGGTGACCATCAAGTTCTGGGTTAAGTGGGCTAAGTGGGAGTCGGCACGATTAGTTATGCCGAGCGTATAGGCTCCTTTTGCCTTTGCTTCTTTCAGCGCGGCTAAGGTATCAGCGGTTTCACCGGATTGGCTCACGGCTATGGCTAAAGTTGATTCGTTGACGAGTACTTTTCGTCCTCTAATCTCTGAGGCAATCTCTACCTCGCATGGAATGCCGACCAGTTCTTCTAAAAGTAATTTGCCGACCATAGAAGCATGATAGGCGGTGCCGCAAGCAAAAACTGAAATTCTGTCCAGTCCCTTGATCTCTTCTTCGGTAAGATGGACACCGTATGCAGTTTCTCCAGAGCCGGTGGAGAGATGATCTATGTTTAGATCGATTGGATGATTGGGATGTCTGAGATATTTGGAGAGAGTCTGGCGAAGTACCAGCGGTTGCTCATGAATTTCTTTCAAGAGGAAGTGCTTGTAGCCGCATTTATCAATGACATAGGGGCTTGTATCTAAAGCGATAGGGCTACGTTTTACCTCTTTGCCGTCAAAAGTGAACAGCCTTACTCCGGTTGTCGTGATCTCGGCCAGTTCGCTCTGGTCTAATTTGATAACTCTATTTGTGTACTGCCTGACAGCCATTGAGTCTGAGGCAAGAAAGTTCTCGTTATCGCCCAGACCGACCGAAAGAGAGTAGTGGTGATTAACGGCATAGATGCGGTCTGGATGCTTTTGGCTAACGATGCCGAGGGCGAAGATGCCGCTTAGTCTTTTGACGGCGCGTAAAATTGATTGCAGCAGATCTTGGTCTTTGGCATATTCGTGCGAGACCAAGTGAACGATTACTTCTGTGTCAGTTTCAGAGGCAAACTCGTAACCGAGTGACTTCAGCTCGTCTCTCAGTTCTTCGTGGTTCTCGATGATGCCGTTGTGAACAACCGCGATAGTGCCTGATTTGTCTGTGTGTGGGTGGGCGTTCTGGTCGTTGGGTATGCCGTGGGTCGCCCATCTAGTATGCCCGATGCCCACGCTGGCTTTTGGTCTTTTGCTTTCTAGCAGGGCTTCCAGATTAGAGAGTTTGCCTGCGGCTTTCAATACGCAAAGCCGTCCCTCTTCGATTACGGCAACCCCTGCCGAGTCATAGCCTCGATATTCAAGACATTTGAGCTCATTGAGCAAAACCGGAAACGCCTGGGACGGGCCTAGATAGCCAACGATACCGCACATATTTATAGCCTCTTGCTTGGTTCTAACTGAGTGATGAACTGAAGTTGCGAGCTAAATCTCAATCTAAATTTCTATCTAAATCTCAATCTGATTCTCGATCTAAATCTAAATCTCGATTTAAATCTGAATTGCAACCTAAATCTCAATCCAGATTTGAATTTAGATCTTTGACCTAGACCCAGATCTTGACCTAAATTTCCATTAGCTCTTCTTCTTTGTCTTTTAGGGTTTTGTCGATGTCTTTGATGTATTTGTCTGTCAGCTTCTGCAGAGAATCTCCGTGTTTTTTGATTTCGTCTTCAGAAATTGTGCCCTTCAGCTTTTTCATGTTCTGGTCGCAGTCACGGCGCGCGTTGCGAACGGTCACTCTATATTCTTCAGCGAGTTTGCCGACCATTTTGACTAGTTCCTTGCGGCGGTCTTCGGTGAGGGGCGGGAAGCTCAGTCGGATGACGCTGCCGTCGTTGTTAGGGTTCACACCCAGGTCTGATTTTTGAATAGCTTGTTCGATCGCTTTCAGAGAGCCTTTGTCGTAAGGCTGAATCATGATGGTTCGACCGTCTTGGATGGAAATATTGCCGAGGCCCTTGATTGGGTTCATGGTGCCGTAATAGTCCACTTCAATCTTGTCCAGAACATGTGGACTCGGGCGTCCGGTTCTTATGGTCTGGAACTCTTTATGAAGACGCTCTACCGCCTTTTGCATGTGATCTTCCGCGGACTTCAGTAATTCCTGAGCGCTCATTGCTATTACTCCTGTTGCCTGTTGTGCTGTGCCGATGAGAGTACCGATTTTTTCGCCCATGACTATCTTTTCGATAGAGCCGGAACGAGCAAAATCGAACACGACTAGGGGGATGGAATTTTGTTGGCAGATGGATACCGCAGCTGGGTCCATAACCTTGAGTTGTCTAGATAGCATTTCTTCGAAGGTGATGCTGTCGATATGTTTGGCATTCGGGTTTTTCTTGGGATCATCTTCGTAGACACCGTCGACATGGTTCTTAGCCATAAGGATGGCATCGGCTTTCATTTCTGCGGCTCGCAGGGCCGCGGCAGTGTCTGTGGTGACGTGCGGATTGCCGGTGCCGCCTCCGAAAATAACTACCCTTCCCTTTTCGAGATGGCGAATGGCGCGCAATCTAATAAAGGGTTCGGCTACTGCCGGCATGGCTATGGCAGTCTGCACCCTGGTGGGAACGCCCTTGCGGGTTAAGACCTCTTGCAGAATGAGACAGTTCATAATTGTCGCCAGCATACCGACATAGTCCGCTGCTGCCTTGTCCATCCCCCAAGAAGACCCTTGCACGCCTCTGAAGATGTTTCCACCGCCCACTACGATGGCTATTTGTATGCCTAGCGAATAAGCGTTGGATATCTCGTCGGCTATGCCGCTGATTATCTCTGGATCGATACCGAAGCCTTGAGCCCCAGTCAGGGCTTCGCCGCTGAGCTTCAGTAAGATCCGTTTGTAGCGCACTTCCGACATTATTAACTCCGAGTTTCCGTATTGAGAGGGGCATTCTGTGCGAAAGCCGGGTAGATCATAACTCTTACCCGGCTCTCAGTTCTATAGTGCTGCTTCTAAGGTGAATTAGGCTTCAGCCTGTTGCGGTGCATCGCCTTCTCCAAGAATGAAGAGAGCGAAGCGCACGGGCTTGATGGTGATGCCCAATTCTTTGCCTTTGGCGGCCAGGTACTTGCCTACCGAAGTAGACTGCTCCTTGACAAAGGGTTGCTCGGTCAAGCAACGCTCTGCCAAGATCTTATCTACGCGTCCAGCTACGATTTTGTCGCGCATTTCGGGCTTCTTGTCAGCCAGGTCGGCTTTGCCCGATTCAATGCGGCGCTCATTTTCGATCATTTCAGCAGGAACTGCTTCACGATCTAGATAAGTTGGTTTAGCCGAAACGACATGCATGGCTACTTCTCTAGCCAAGGCTTTGGTGTCGGCGCAGCCGTTTACACACTTGTCGGTGGAAAGTTCGACGATGGCGCCCATTTTGCCGCCGAGGGTGTGGATGTAAAGACCGGTCGAGCCAGTGCCTTCTTTCAAATCAAAAACTTCCAGTCTCTTGACTTGGATGTTTTCTCCTGTTTTAGCGATGGCTTCGGTGATGAGCTCCTTAACAGTGCCTTTGCTGGAGGGTTTCTCAAGCAGCGCTTCCACTGTTGCGGGCTTCTCTTTCAAGGCGATAGCGGCGAGTTCTTTACCCAAGGCTTGGAACTCTTCGTTGCGGGCAACAAAGTCTGTTTCGCAATTGACTTCGACCAGGGCGCAGGCTTTGCCGCACTCTGATACTTGTCCGACCACGAGACCTTCTGATGTGATGCGGGAGGCTTTCTTGCCAGCCGCAGCAGCACCTTTCTGTCTCAAGATTTCGAAGGCTTTCTCAAAATCGCCGCCGGCTTCCACCAGGGCTTTCTTGCAGTCCATCATGGCTGCGCCTGACTTTTCGCGCAGATCTTTGACCATGGATGCTGATATCTCAACCACTGTACTCATCTCCTTCCTGTGACCTCGTTTGTTCTGGAGTGATATTGAAAATTAGGCTTTTGCTTCTTCGTCGCCGAAAGCGTCTGGAGCATCAGCATGTTCACCGGCGGCGGCGCCTACCGAAGCCATCTGAGGCTCGGGCTCTTTCCAGGCTTTCTCTTCAGCCGGTGAGCTATAAGCTTGACCTTGCTTGCCTTCCAGGATGGAATCGGCGATCTTGCTCGTAATTAGTTTGATTGAGCGGATAGAGTCGTCGTTGCCGGGGATGACATAGTCAATGCCGTCGGGATCGCAGTTGGTGTCGATGATGCCGACTGTGGCGATGCCGATTTTCTTGGCTTCTGAAACAGCGATGAGTTCGCGTTTCTGGTCGATGATGAAAAGTAGATCGGGCTTGCCGCGCATTGTTTTAATGCCGCCGAGCGATTTTTCAAGCTTGGTCAGCTCACGGTTGAGCATAGACTGCTCTTTCTTGCCGCGGCGATAGAAATCACCTGTATCTCTCATTTCTTCGAGTTCTTTGAGGCGATTGATGCGCAGTCTGATTGTTTCGAAGTTGGTGAGCATACCGCCCAACCAGCGACGATTGACAAAGTGGGCACCGCAGCGCTTCGCTTCTTCTTCGACGATTTCGGCTGCTTGTTTCTTAGTGCCGACAAAAATAATGTTTTTCTTTTCAGAAGCGGCTTTTCTGACGAATTCACAGGCCCGGTCGAGAGCGCGGGTGGTCTGTTCCAAGTCAATGATGTAAATGCCGTTACGCTCCCCGTAGATGTAAGGTCTCATCTTGGGATTCCAGCGACGGGTCTGGTGACCGAAGTGCACGCCCGCTTCCAAAAGTTGTCTCATCGATGCTACTGGCAAGGCTTAATACTCCTTTGATATTGATGTGTGAGCCGGTAGGTATGACGGAAGCCGATACAGAACCAAGAAAAAACCAAATAATAGGTTTGCTCCTGGGTCTTCCTTGCCCCAGTCGCGCTTGGTAAGTAGACCAAAGTAGCACTAAAGACTGCTCAAAGGCAATTGCCATCGAGTCTGGATTACGCGCTGCTTAACACTTGTCTCTGGCTGAAAGTACTCTAGGGCAATGTCAGCTCAGCAAATCTCGCCCCGAGGCGCACTGTTGCCTGTTTTATATGCAAACGATAGGAAAACTGCAACTTCCCTGCCCACCGTTGATATGGAGTCTGAAAATCGCCTATTTCTGGACATCTTGACCATTAGTCGTTATAATATTACAACGTAAACTTTTACTAATAAATAAAGGTGGGAACGTGTCTAAGGTACTGGTACTGAACGCATCATATGAGCCTCTCAATATCTGTACCTGGCGCCGTGCAGTGGTTCTGCTCATGAAGGGCAAAGCTGAACCGATTGAAGACAATGGCAACTTCATCTATACCGACACGCCCTTGCCCACAGTGATCAGGCTGCGTTCCTACGTCAAGATTCCGTACAAAGAGATCAGTTTATCCAGGCGCAATATTTTGCACCGAGATAATTACACTTGCCAATACTGCGGCGACAAAAGGCACGATCTGACGATTGACCACATTATTCCGCGCTCCCGCGGCGGTCTTGATGCCTGGGATAACGTTGTGGCGGCTTGTTTGCGCTGTAATGTCAAGAAAGGCGATCGCACACCTAAAGAAGCTTCCATGCCTTTGATGTCCACGCCCAGGCGACCTGTTTCGCATGTTCTCTTTGAAATATCGAAGCACACTCATCCAAATGTTTCAGGCTATAACTGGAAGAAATATGTGATCGGTGCCTGATAATTAGGGAATGGTCGAAACCGAATTAGGTCTTCAGAGCGTTAACCCGAAAACGCGTCTTTATTCTCAGATTCTGCTTGATATACAAGTGCAGGATCTGAAAGATCGTTTGTTCACTTACCGTGTGCCCGAATCGCTTCATGACGAAGTCTTTGTCGGCGCTCAGGTCCTGGTTCCTTTTGGTTCGCAAATGGTGGCGGGCTATGTCATTAGTCTGCTCACCGACTTTGACGAAGAGCGCGAATCCTTCAAAGTAAAAGAAATATTGGAAGTAGTAGATCCGCTTCCTTTGTTTGACGAAAGTTATATCGATTTTCTTGCTTTCATCGCCGCCAAATATTGCGCCAGCATGCAGGATGTGGTCAGTGCCGCCGTTCCTAGTTGTCTGGTTAGTAAGGTGAAAAGGCATGTGCGTCTTGTCGATCGCACGCTTTCAGGAGCGGAAATTTTACTTTCACCTGCTGCTTATCTTGTTTTTACCCTTCTTCAGGGCAGTGCTAAAGGCATATTGAGCTTGTCTGCCTTGCGCAGACGTTTTGAAAGTGAAGGCAAAAGACGCAAACCTAAGTTGACCGTGCAAGACTTTTTGCAGTCGATGAGACATTTGAGTCGGCTTGGTTATATCACTATTGATGAAGTGGAAGAAAACGGTAGTTCTATGAAGACCGAGCTTTGGCTGAGAGCTTCAGGGCTTCCACCCCGCACCGCCAAGCAAAAGCAAGTGCTGGCAGCCTTCAAAGAAAAGGAAAGCTCCGGCTTAGCAGAAAATCCTGATGCAAGTCCTGATCTAAATCCGGATGCAAGTCCTGATCCAAATCTTGATGCAAGTTCTGATCTAAATCTTGATGCAAGTCCTGATTCAAATATTGACGCCGCTCTCAGCCTGGCTAACCTGCTGCAAAAATCGGGAGTTTCAAGAGCGACTATTGACAAGATGGTCAAGGAAGGCATGCTCGAGAGCTTTGAGAAAGAGGTGGTGCGCGACGCCCTTGGTCGCTTGCCCGGGGCTCTTGTCGATAACTATAGTGCCTTGCCTGAGCTGACTGAAGAACAAAAAGCTGTTTACGGTATTCTTTTGCCGGCTTTGGAAGAATGTTTATCTCTAAAAGATCAGTCGCAAAAGTTCTATGAACCCTGGCTTCTGCACGGTGTCACCGGTTCGGGTAAGACCGAAATTTATTTGAGATTAATTGCCCGCTGTCTAGAATTGGGCCGCACAGCCCTATTTCTTGTCCCGGAAATCGCCTTGACGCCGCAACTGTCTGGGCGCCTAAAGGCGCGCTTTGGCGCTCTTGTCGCCGTCTGGCATAGTGGTATCAGTGCCGGTGAGCGTTATGATGCTTGGCGGCGCTTGCGATCGGGCGAAGTGAGGGTCTTACTTGGTGCTAGATCGGCTATCCTAGCTAATATTCCTGATCTGGGTTTGATTGTGCTTGATGAAGAGCATGATGGCAGCTATAAGCAGTCAACCCCGGCCCCCCGTTATAACGCGCGTGATTTGGCCGTCGAGAAAGCCAGGCGCTGCGGGGCTCTGGTTTTGTTCGGCTCTGCCACTCCCGATCTTGCCAGTTTTGAGAGAGCCAGACAAAATGATCGCATTCTTTCCATGAAAAATAGAGTGCATCAGCCTGTTATGCCTCGCGTCGAGATTGTGGACATGCGGCAGGGTAAGGGCGCCATGCTTGCTGGTAGTGAAATATTTTCAAGAAGACTGGCTGATGCTCTCAAAGACCGCTTAGAGAAAGGCGAGCAATCAGTACTTTTGATCAATCGCCGCGGTTATGCCAGTCATATTTTTTGTCAGGCTTGCGGCACTCCGCAGACTTGCAAAAATTGCAGCGTCTCTCTGGTTCTACATTCCAATCTCAGACACAAAGTCAATCTTGAAGAGGCCGCCGACCAATCTTTGTTTTCCGCCGGTGGTTATCTGGCCTGTCATCATTGCGGCTTTAGGCAGCCTCTCAAAGAAGAATGCTCTAGTTGCCATGGCCCTTTTCTCAAGATCGCCGGCGTTGGTACTCAGAAAGTAGAAAAAGAGGTGAGCAAGTTCTTGCCAGCTGCTCGCATCGTCCGTCTCGATTCTGATGTAGTGCGCAGAAAGGGCGCTTTTGAAGAAGTGCTGGCCAAGTTTACCGAGGGTGAAGCCGATATTTTGATTGGCACGCAGATGGTGGCTAAAGGACTAGATATAGCAAAAGTAACACTGGTTGGTGTTTTGCTTGCCGACTCGGCTTTCAATCTGCCCGATTACCGTTCTTCCGAACGGGGCTTTCAATTGCTCACCCAGGTGGCGGGGCGGGCCGGCCGCGGTGAAACCCCTGGTTCTGTTATTTTGCAGACTTACACGCCTGAGTTGCCTGTGCTCAATTTAGCCAGCCGGCACGATTACGCCGGCTTTTTCGCCCCCGAAATAGAAAGTCGGCGTTATCTAGACTATCCGCCATTTGCCCGCTTGACCAGAGTTTTGCTCTCGGGTGAAGACGAAATGCTGGTGCAGTCTGTCTCTGAGATTGTCGCTGAAGAAATAAGTTATTTGATGGAAGATGAAGCTGATGAAGATGAGCTGAAAATCTTGGGACCAGCGCCCTGTCTTATTGAGAGAATCAAGGGACGCTACCGCTATCACTTAATTATCAAAAATAAAGGCGGCGAGAGACTGCAACGGTTATTGGTCGACTATCTCAGGGGGCGGCGTTTTGGTCCTGCCGTTAGCTTAGCGGTCGATGTGGATGCTATCGACCTTATATAGATGGGCGAATGTAGTAAAATCTGGGTGAAGGCAAATTTAGAACCAGAAACATGTCCAGCGCACAAGTTTTCTGACTCAGCGACCAAGACAATAAAATAGTAAATCAAACAGAGTTCCCCCATGGTAAACGCCAGAACATTGCGCCGAATCAATAAAAAGACTGATCCGCTTTTCGGATTTACCATCAATGGTTACTATTTTTTATTTGCTCTGCTTCTTATTATTGTGGCGCCGCTTCTGCTTTTCAAAAAGAAAGCCAGAGCGGGTTTTCGGCAGAAGCTCGGCGGAGTGCCGGAGGCGATTAAGGCAAAAAAGGCGAAACTAGCCGGTTGTCTTTGGTTTCATGCTGTTTCAGTGGGTGAGTTCAACGCCGTCTTGCCGCTTTTGAAAGCTTATCATCGCAAGCATCCTTCTGAACCTCTGGTGGTATCTACAACTACTGCCACCGGGCAGGCTCTCGCCCAAGAAAAATGTCAGGGTATGGCTGATGTTTTTTACTTCCCTTATGACTTGCCTTTTGCCACTCGTCCTTGGCTTGATGTCCTAAAGCCTTCTTTGGTTGCCATTGCTGAGACCGAAATTTGGCCTGGTTTTACCTATGAATGTAAGAAGCGAAATATACCCATGGTGGTGGTCAACGGTCGTATTTCGCCGCGTTCTTTCAAGGGCTATCATCGCTTTAGAGCATTCTTTGGACCGGTTTTGCGCCGTATGCATACTATCGGTGTACAGACCGAAGAAGAAGCAAACCGTTATCGGGCAATAGCCGGGTCCGACCTGAACGTAAAGGTACTCGGTAATCTCAAGTTCGACGGCTTGGTACCAATCTCTTCTGAGCGTCGGCAGGAATTGCAGAAACTCATCAATACCGGTAGTAGTGGTAGTACTGGTAAGGACGATACTGCTGATACTAAAAGTAGTATCACTATTGTAGCCGGCTCCACCCATGAAGGAGAAGAGAGTGCCATGCTCGCTTTTCTTGATCGAGTTTGGAGTTTGGATGCAAGCTTAGCTGCGCGCATAAAACTTATCATTGTGCCGCGGCACCCAGAGCGCTTTGAGCATGTGGCGTCTTTGATTGAGTCGCAAGGCTATACAGTGCGCCGTTATTCTCGCTCAGAGTCTTTTTCAGAGATGCCAAAGGAAGTTTACTTGCTTGATGCTATCGGCAAGCTTTTTGAATTTTACAGCCTTTGCGATCTCGCCTTCGTGGGCGGCACGCTGGCACCAATCGGCGGGCACAATATTATGGAGCCTTACGCTTATGCAGTGCCTGTCCTGGTTGGTCCGCACATAGAAAAGACTCGCGACACCGCTAACAGTCTACTTGAAGCCTCGGCACTGACAATCTGCCAAGATGCTTCTGCCCTAGGCGATAATCTAATCAAGCTGATTCGAGATTTAGAGCATTCTCGGCAATTGGGTATGCGCGGGCAGGCTGTCTTGACCGCCAGCCAAGGGGCTGTTCAACATGCTGTTGGCTTGCTGGAATCGGTTCTTGAGCCGGGGCTCGATCCAGTACTCGATGCAGTACTTGAGCGATGAAGATTACTGATCAAAATTGCCAAATTAATACACTTTTGGAGAACCAGATCTTTAGGAACTGTCTTGCTCCCTTCAATTGTTTTTATGGTGCCGGTGCCTACCTGCATCTGCTCTCTTATCAAAGCGGTCTCAAGAAACGCCAAAGCAGCCCTGCTTTTGTGGTAAGCGTTGGCAATCTTAGTGTGGGTGGCACCGGCAAAACACCCATAGTCATGGAGCTAGGTCGTCGTTATATCGAGAAAGGCTTGCGCACTGCCGTGCTCAGCCGCGGCTATGGGCGCCGCAGTAAAGGAAATGTCATTGTCAGTCGCGGGCAAGGTCCTCTTGCCACAGTTCAGGACAGTGGTGATGAGCCCTTCTTGATCGCTAGCCTGGTTGATGGGCTGGCTGTCTTGGTGGGCAGCCGTCGGGTGGAGCTGGCCCAGCTTGCCTGTCGCGAACTGGCTGCGCAAGTGCTTATTCTTGATGATGGCTTTCAGCATCTGCCCTTAGAAAGAAATCTCGATATTGTGCTTTGGGATGCCAATGATGATCCCGAGAGACAGTCTCTCTTGCCCGGCGGTCGCTTACGTGAACCGCTCTCGGCTTTGGGCCGGGCCGATCATGTCATTATTACCAAGGTGGACAGCCTTAGCCGCTTTGATAATCTCAAGAGCAAGCTGGCTAAATATAGTGATAAAGCCGATTTCAGCGCTTGTCGATTTCGTCCAGGCAGACTGCGTAATGCTAGTGATCAGTTTGTTGAACTTGCTTCCGCCCCGGTTGTATCTTTGTGTGCCATTGCTCGTCCTGAGAGTTTTGCTGCTTCTCTGCGGTCCCTCGACTTGAATCTCATACAGAGTCATGCTTATCCCGATCATCACTGGTTTAGCGAAAAGGAGTTAAGGCAGATCTTTGCCTCTGCCGAAGAGAATTCGGCTTATGTGGTTACCACTGCCAAAGATATGGTGCGCATTAAGGAGTATGCAAACGCTGCTGGGCTCTCTCCATTTTTGGCTTCAGGTAAGCTTCTCTATCTGACTCAGGATGTGGAATGGTTAACTGATTTGCCCAGTATCTTGTTTAGTGAGTTACCTGAATGAAACCCCATGGCGAGCGCATTTTGGTGATTCGCTATCGCTTTATAGGCGATACTATTTTGACCGTGCCCTTTCTGCGCAACTTGAGGGCAAATTATCCAGAAGCGCGAATCGATGTTTTAGTTGGACCCAAGAGTGGAGAGGTGCTCAAGGGCTGTCCTTATGTCGACGAGTTAATCGCATTTGATACCACTCGCTTTCATAAATATGACTCGGGCGAGGGAAAACCGCGCAACTGGTTCAGTTATGCCCTTGAGCTGCGCAAGCGCCGCTACGATCTGGCTTTTGTTCTGAAGCGGTCTTTTTCCAGCGCCGCTCTTTCTTTGGTCTGTGGTGCCAAAAGAAGGGTTGGCTATCAGGGGGATGGACACTTTTTGCTCACTGATAAAGTGCCTTTTCGCACTGATATTCATGAAGTAGATTCGGTCTTGTCGGTCCTGGAAGGTTGCGGCTTGACCGTCGGCGATCGTCATCTTGAGAGCTTTACTACTGAGGATGAGTTGGCGGCAGTTTTGGCTATCGAACCACGCCTTAAGGAAGGGCGCTATGTGCTTATCCACGCTGCCGCCGCCCATCCGGACAAGACCTATCCACTTGAGAGCTTTGCTCAAGTGATAAAGTTGCTTTACTCTGATGGCTTTATCCCTGTTTTCAGCGGCGATAAGCAGGACATTGGTTTATATGCAGAGTTGGCGGCTCTTTTGCCTAAAGACATGCCCTTTATAGACATGAGCGGTCGGCTGCAATTACGTGAAAGTATGGCTCTTTATTCTTTGATGAAGCTTGCTGTTTGTGTGGACAGCGGCCCTTCACATTTAGCAGCCAGCGCTGGGTTGCCGGTTGTTACGCTCTTTGGTCCGACCGATCCGGTGCGTTGGGGTCCTTACGGCGGTCGCGCCGTTTTTGATGCCTCTCTCAGTTGTCGTCCCTGTCATTACAAAAAGACCTGTGATAACCGACCTTGTCTTACTGAACTTTCAGCCGATTTAGTCTATGAGGCTTGCGCCGCCATGCTAAATGGTCGAGATGGTGCTTAAATATAAGATTTAGAGATAAGGTGTCTGGTAGTGAGGTGTAAGTTGAGAGTCGCTTTAGTTTCTGTAAGCCTTGGATTGAGTTTAGTTCTCGCCGGTGGTTTGTCTTGCCGGGCTAAAGATAAAGGCGATTTCGAAAGAACAGGCGGTAAACATTATCCCGGAAAGAGTATTGAATATCTTTCCAGCCTCAAACCAAAGCAAAGGAAGAAAATCACTTTCCCACCTTATGACCAGGGTGGCGGATACTACTATGCCCATGGTGATTATGAAAAGGCCAGGCAATATTGGATGACCGCCTTACAGATTGCCGAAAGAGAAGTGCCGGCTGAGCGCGCCGGTGGTTTGTCCAGCGAAACAGAGCAAGCCACTTGCAGTCTAATCAACCACCTGATGTACTTTCTCAAAGACTCGCATTATAAGCCGCCATATTTTGCCAGCCAAGGGGCCACGCCGCAGTTCACACCAAAGGGGCTACAACCTTTGCGTGATCCTGATTTGCGCAAAGTTTATCTTTATAACTTGAAGGGGCAGATGCGCGACTTCGAAGAAGACTTGCGCTTCTGGGACCGGCTGAAGAACTTTGCCAGGCGGTCTCTGGGCGAAGGGCACAATTGTATGCGCGTGCCAACAAACAATATCGAGGTGGAATTCAATCGCAAGATCATGAATACACGCGAGATGATTGCTCGTCTAGAGCGTGAGTTGGGTGTTAGTTCAAGTGATTCGAAGCAGACTCCCTGGGGTGGCGGCTTCGTCAATCCTACCGGTAAGAATGACAATAATCCCAACCAGGGTCAGGTAGAAAATCCCTGGCCTTAGGGCTTTTCTTTATCTTTAAACAAAAAGGGACTTTCGACCAGTACGGGTAGACCCCTAACCAGGCAAAAGAATACCGATGTATAAACCAAAACATCGGCGCTGTTGTGCAAAGGCATCTGGAAATCGCTTTTAATTTGAGCGGCGATAACCGCACAAAAGGCTAAAGCTTTCACCACCGCATAGGTAAAGCGACTGAAGTTAGAGGTGACCAGGAATTTACCCAAAGGGCTTTGCATCATGGTGCTGGTACCAAAGGCGGTGTAACCTTGTTCGGAGGCAAGTGAGCGTATTGCATCAACAAAGGTGCCCCTGATCAGGTAAACCAGGGGCACAAAAACGGGAATCCAACCGAGGGTGGAGAAGACTATCCAATAAGCCATTTCAACGGCACGGTCGCCGGCTATGTCAAGGACTGCGCCTAGTTTGGAAGTCTGGTTTAGTTTTCTAGCAAAGTAACCATCGAGCCCATCGGCCCAAATAACGAATATCGTCAGGAAAAAGGCTATCCATCTAAAGCTGTCTTCTTGGAAGAAAAGCAGAGTCAGAGTAATGAGAGCCAGAAAAACCCTAGATACAGTGATTATATTGGCTACATTGACCATCTAGATGTCTAGGTTGCTCTTGTGAGCATTTTCCTCGATGTATTGCCGGCGCGGTCCGACCACTTCGCCCATGAGCAGGTCGAACCAGTGATCGGCTTCAGAAGCATCTGCCACAGTGACTTTCTTAAGGGTGCGGGTGGCCGGGTTCATAGTGGTGTCCCAAAGCTGTTGGGGCATCATTTCACCAAGACCCTTAAAGCGCTGAACCGAGGCCTTTTCGCCCATTTCAGCCAGTAAGGCTTCCAACTTGTGTTCGTTGTAGCAGTACTCTACCCGCTTGCCTTTCTCGACTTTATATAGAGGTGGTTGGGCGATATACACATAACCACGCTCGACCAATTGTCTGGCATATCTAAAGAAGAAGGTGAGGAGCAAGGTGCGGATATGGCTGCCGTCCACGTCGGCGTCGGTCATGATGATGATTTTGTGATAGCGCAGTTTGCTCAGGTCTAGATTTTCGGCATTGGGTTTAAGCAAACCAGCTGTCTTGCTGCCGTCTTCGTCATTTTCTTTGACTACAAGACCAATGGCTTGAATCATTGCCTGTACTTCAGCGTTGTCATAGATGCGGCTTGGCTGCACTCTTTCTACGTTGAGGATTTTTCCACGTAGGGGCAAAATCGCCTGGAAAGAACGGTCTCTACCTTGTTTTGCCGAACCACCGGCTGAATCACCTTCTACTAGGTAGACTTCACATCTTTCAGGATCTTTGTCGGAACAGTCTGCCAGTTTGCCGGGCAGTCCTCCGCCTGAAAGAGCCGATTGACGTCTTACTGTTTGTTTTGCTTTTTGAGCAGCTTCACGAGCAGCTTTCGACTGCACGACCTTGTTGATTATCTCTTTAGACAACTTAGGGTTTAGTTCCAACCAATCTGAGAGACGTTCAGCAGTTATGCTCTGCACAACGCCTTGCACTTCTCTGTTGCCCAGTCTCTCTTTTGTCTGTCCCTCAAACTGAGGGTCTGGTACTTTCACCGAGACTATAGCGGTCAGACCTTCTCTGACGTCATCACCGGTAAAGTTTGAGTCGTTTTCTTTGAGTAGGTTGTTCTTTCTGGCATAGTCATTGACTATGCGTGTAAGAGCGTTTCTAAAGCCGGTCTCGTGGGTGCCGCCGTCATGCGTATTGATATTGTTGACGAAGCTATAGATAGATTCAGAATACTGCGCAGTCCATTGCAATGAGCATTCAACCGTTACTTCTTCGGTCTTTTGTTCAAAGTAAATCGGCGGCTTGTGCAATACATCGCGAGTTTCGTTGAGATATTCCACATAGCTGGATATACCGCCTTCATAGTGGTAGGTTTCGGTCTTGCCGTCGCCTTTACCAGGTCTATTGTCGGTGAGAATAATTGCTAGACCTTTATTGAGGAAGGCCATCTCACGCAGGCGTGTAGCCAGTACGTCCCATTCAAAGAAAATCCTGATTCTTTCGTTGTCTTCGTTGAAGTCATGGAAGATCTGGTCGTCTGGCCAGAAGGTAACTTTAGTACCGCGGTAATCTGTCTCACCGAGGACTTGCAGGTCACCATCGGCGACACCACGCAAATAAACTTGTTTGTGTACTCTACCGTTTCTAGAGACCTCTACTTCTAACTTTTCCGAAAGGGCGTTTACGACCGAAGCGCCTACGCCGTGAAGACCGCCCGAAACTTTATAGCCGCCGCCGCCAAATTTGCCGCCAGCGTGCAGCACGGTAAATACAGTTTCAACGGCGCTTTTGCCGGTCTTTTCCACTACATCGGTGGGGATGCCGCGGCCATTATCGAGTACGGTGCAAGATTCATCGGCATTAATGGTCACTTCGATGCGGCTGCAATGGCCGGCTAGTGATTCATCTACGGCATTGTCTACAATTTCCCAGACCATATGGTGCAAGCCACGCGGACCGGTTGTACCGATATACATACCAGGTCTAACTCTGACTGCTTCCAAGCCTTCCAAGACATCAATGGCGGAAGCGTCATAATCGCCTTGCACTTTATTGTCTACTTCGGCAACGACGCCGGTGGATTTGCTTGTTTCTTCGTTATTTTCTTGCTCTGTCAAAGATGCCACTGTCCCCTGCTCTTTTTTCGCCATTATCGAGATCCCGTATATTCTAATATCAAGGCCTAATATCTAGGCAATTGCTCGCCGCAAGCTGATATCGTCTCGATATATCAGAGAGTGCGGCTTCTTTGCTCAGTGCGATCGGTTGCCCGAATCGACTAAGAAATTTTAGCATAGATGCCTATCTCATGCCCTTTTTAACCCGATATTGCCAACTTGCGTTATGATCAACACTTGCAACCAAAGTATTGACAGGATAGCTTTTCAGGGGAGTAGTTTTGCAAGTCTTTTACGAGCCCAAACCCAGTCTGGTAGACCGTTCGGCTATAGCTCTCGGTTTCTTTGACGGGGTGCATCCCGGTCATCAGGTTGTAATCAAGAAGGCCGTGGATGAAGCCCGTCGTCTCGGCGGCCTTGCTGGTGTAGTCACCTTTAGAGACCATCCCCGTGGTTTGACCAGAGGTCAGGCGCCTCTTTTGCTATCCGTTATCGAAGAGAGATTGGAGCTTTTTCAGAATCTTGGGGTGGAATTTGCCCTTGTCTTGACTTTCTCGGAAGAGCTTTGTCGTCTTTCACCCAGGCAGTATGTGGAAACAATGCTGCTTGACTGTCTTGGGGCTAAGTCTATATCGGTGGGTCATAACCATCATTTTGGTCGAGACCGCGAGGGCGATGCCGATATGCTCAGATCTATCGGTTCGGAGCGTGATTTTGTCGTGCATGCTGCCGATATGGTTTATGTAGATGGGCTGGAAGTTTCAAGTAGTCGAATCAGAGATCTGGTGATTGGCAAGAATCTAGATTTGGCCAGCCGTTTGCTTTCTCGTCCCTTTAGTTTGCGTGGCACCATTGTCAAAGGGGATCAGCGCGGCAGAACGCTTGGCTTCCCCACCGCCAATGTGCGCCCGGCCTTTAATCAGCTTGTGCCGCCGCCCGGAGTTTATGCCGGCTTTGCCGAAGTGGTCGGTGGCACAGATCATGAGAAAAGACTCTGTGTAATCAATATTGGTGTTCGTCCTACTTTCAAGAATCCTGAACTCTCTCCTGGGGCTCTGGAGCCGAACTTTACAGTGGAAGCCCATTTGCTTGATTTTGATGGAGACATTTACGACCGAGTCTTAAAGGTGGAGTTTCATAAACATCTACGTGATGAAAGAAAATTTGACGGGCTCGATGCCTTGAAAGAGCAGATTGCCCGTGATTGTCAGCTGGCAAGACACAGTCTGCCTTGTTTGATCTAAAGTGCAGGTCAAGCGTCTTGTTGTCAAAAACTTTCGCAATTACAGAGATACAACTCTCTGTCTTTATCCTCAGCGCAATATCTTAATTGGCGAGAATGCCCAAGGTAAGACCAATTTATTAGAAGCAATCGAGGTGATGGCCGGATTTCGCAGTCGGCGCACCGCTTCAGACCGGGACTTGGTTTTGAAGGGGGAAAGTCAGACCTATTTGGAAGTGACTTATCGCAGTCAAGGCGTAGAAGAAACTGTTAGTTTGCTGCTCAATACCCAGCCGCGCTTGTCTCGATCTATCAAGATTAACGGCATGAAAGTGCCTCGTTCTGAGACTAGAGGCATGACTCGTCTCACTGCTGTTTCCTTTAGCTCTTCAGATCTCAGTTTACTTAGAGGCGGACCAAAAGAAAGGCGTGATTGGCTCGATGACGTTGTCTTGCAGTTGCGCCCAGGGCTTAGTGAGATTTTCGCTCGCTATGACAAAGTCGTTAGTCAGCGCAACCGCCTCTTCAAAAGTTGGTTTGAAAGATCACTTGCCCCGGATGAAGAAGAACTCAAGGTCTGGGATGTGCAACTGGCCAAGCTCGGGGCTCGTCTGGTCAAAGCCCGCAGCGAGGTTCTCTTGGGCCTTTTGCCGGTGGCGGAGGCTAATCTAGCTAGAATTTCGGGACATCGGGAAAAACTGGAAGCAGGTTATCTCTTCAAAGAAGAGAGTGGTGATTCGGAAGCTAATCTGGTGGTGAACTTGGCTGAGTTTGCCCAAAACAAGGAAGAAGAACTGGCCAAAAGAATTTATCTGGCCCTGAAAGGGCGCCGTGCCGAAGAACTGGCTAGAAAGCAGACCCTGGCAGGTCCCCACCGCGATGATATGAGTTTTGTCATCAACGACATGCCGGCTCATATATTCGGTAGTCAGGGGCAGCAAAGGTCGCTTGTTTTAGCCCTCAAACTGGCCGAACTAAAGCTTGTGGAAGATGCTCTCAGTGAGCCTCCCTTGCTTTTGCTCGATGATGTGCTGGCTGAGCTTGATTTAGGCAGGCAAGGCATGCTCATGGAGTTGGTCAAAAGCGACATGCAGACGATAATTACCACCACGCATCTGGATGGATTTAAGGAAGAATGGTTGGCTGGTGCTCAGATAGTCAAGGTTGTAAATGGGCAACTGACTGAATAAAAGCTCACTTCTGGGTTAGATTTGCATTGGGCAGGGTACATTAGCATATGTTAAGGTGTCTGTAATGCCATCTTTACTTTAGTTGATGACTTTCTCTCTTTACACCCCCTCAACTCTAATCAGGACAAAAGTGCACGCTGGAAACATACATGACGGGCTAGATCAGAAAATCTGTCTTGAGTGCAACAGACAGTTCACCGGTATAGTCAGAGCCTGTCCCCATGATGGGGCGGCTCTCGTTCCGCTTGCTCGCGACCCAATGATCGGCACTTGTCTGATGGGCAAGTACGACATCATCGATGTTATCGGTCATGGCGGTATGGGGGTTGTCTATAAGGGGCGACAAGTGCTTATGGAGCGCACTGTCGCCATCAAGATGTTGCAGTCGCAACACATAGCCGATAGCCAGTCGGTGCAGCGCTTCTTGCGAGAGGGTAAAGCCTCTTGCCGTATGAATCACCCCAACATAATCACGGTCTATGACTTCGGGATCACCCCCCAGAGCGGGCAACCGTTTATTGTTATGGATTATTTGCAGGGCATTTCGCTCTCTGACATGATTAAGCAAGATGGTCAGGTTTCAGTCGAGCGCTCAATCAAGATATTGACTCAAGCCACCGACGCTCTAGATCATGCTCACCGTGCCGGTGTTATTCACCGTGATCTTAAGCCCAGCAATATCATGCTCATCGAGTATGAAGACGAAAAAGACTTTGTCAAAATAGTAGATTTTGGTGTCGCCCAGTTGATTGGCGCCGGCGGTGAACAACAGCGCCTCACCCAGATGGGAGAAGTTTGCGGCAGCCCGGTCTATATGAGTCCCGAGCAGTGTCAGGGCTTGGAACTTGATGTTAGATCTGATATTTATTCCATGGGTATCGTCATTTTTGAGACCTTGACCGGTCGACTACCTCTCATTGGTAAGACTATGGTCGAAACCATGAGTAAGCATATTTCTGAAATGCCGCCGCGCTTTAGCGAGATTCGCCCCGACCTTTATATTCCTGAAAGGTTGGAAGCGGTTATTTGGAAGGCGATGGCTAAAGATCCCGCTAGCCGTCACCAGAGTATGGCTGAACTTTGTCGAGATCTGGAAACTGCGATTCCTAAGCCTGGAAAGAGTCAAGTTCTACGTACTGATTTCCCCACCATGCCTGGTTCTGAGCCTGAAACAAAGGCTAAGAAGATTTCGCCTGTCGTGCTTGGTATAGCGGCAGTCTTCCTTCTGGTTTTGGGTGTTGCCGGCTTCTTTATGATGAACGGCAAAAAAGATAATGCCGCAGTCATTCCGGTTAAGACTGTTCCTAATAATAGCCCCCAAGCGGTCGCACCACCGGCAGTGGCGCCGCAGTCTGTTGCACCGCCGCAATCTGTTTCACCGGCGCAGTCTGCCTCTAAGCCAAGTCTTGATAGTAAGCCTGAAAACGGCAGCAAATCTGAAGATGATTCTCAGTCGGTCGTGAAGAAAGCTGCCGTGAGCGGCAAACCTACAGCAAGTCACTTGGAGCGGCCGGTGGTCAAGAAAGTAAAAAAAGTACGCCCGGCTGTAACCGCGGCGGCACCAGCGCCAAGACCGGCTGCTGCTGCACCGGCTGTATCGTCGGATCCCTTCAAGTCTTTGGCGCGGCGCAAGAGCTTCTAATTGCGTCTTTGTACTTTTCGACTTTCCATACTCTTGAGAGTGTCTTCGTAGGCTTGTATTCTGTCTTGGTACTGCCTCATAATCTGCGCGGTTTCTTCTTCGTGGGCTTTCTTTATAGCCTCTCTGCGCGCGTCATAGTCTTTCTTGACCGCATCTTTAGCTTCTTGGTTGACATAGGTGCCGCCAAAGCGTCGCCGCACCGGCAGGAAATTTCTTAAGGCTTGCTCTTCTTGCAGATTCATTTCATGAATTTTATTTTCCATCACTCTTTTCTTGACGGCAATTTTGTCTTCTGCTTCCTTATTCAGGCGTGCCCTCTCTTCTTTCAGTCTTTCTTGTTCGATTGGCTCGGTTGGGATACTAGACAGCTTTGCCTCATTGCCTTGGTTTGGTGAGTTTGTTTGTAGGTTTTGCAGTCCTCTTAGCGCCTCGGCGCTTAACTTGCCTGCGGCGCTTTGCGGTTGCAGTTTTTGGCAATACTCAAAGCGTGCCCTTGCTAGGTCGGGGCAGTTCTGTTTGAGCAAAATACAACCCATCAGATAATTGGCTGATTGATCCAGAGGTTTCTTCCTTAAGTACAACTCCAGACTGTTGCGAGCGCGGCTGTACATGCCTCTCTTATAGCAAGTGAGAGCATCATTTAAGAGGTCTTCTGCCGCCTGTGCTGCACAGCCTAGGCATACAAATAGACCGATGTAAATTGCTAGAACTTTCTTGCTGCAGAATTTATTGCAAACTTGCCTAAATCTAGAATTATCGCAGCCAGTTATATATAAGCCATTCATATATAAGCCTTCACATATAAGCCAGTTAAGCCTCTTAAACTCATTTACATAGAAAGCAAGCTTGCTTTCAGTTTTTTGACACGTTCAAGATCTACCGGTTCTTGCCAGTTGCCGTTTTTCTTGGCATATGTGCCGACAATATAACCGGCGGCACCGTCTTTATATTTGTCTAGATTTTCCGGGGTGATGCCTGAACCAATCAATACTGGAATCTTGACTGCACCAGCGGTGGCGTGCACTAAATGTGGTGCAGGGGCGTCGGCGGTGCGCAGCCCGGTGACGATCACACCGTCGGCTTTGAAAAACTCAGCAGCATGAGCTGTTTCTTCTAGACTGAGGTCTTCGGTGATGGCATGAGCAGAGTGCTTTTTCTTTATATCGGCGTAAATTTTTATATGCTGAGCACCGAGCGCCGCGCGCAATCTAATCAGTTCTGGCGCACAAGACTGATGTAGTCCTTCGTCGCCGATATGAGCAAAGACAAAGCCCTCTACCCTCAAGAAATCTAGTTCGGCGGCAATAGCAACGGCAAGCGCCTCTCTATTGGCTGCCGCCAAAAGCTGCACGCCTATGGGACAGGTAAATCTTTGTCTGATAGCTACCGCCACTCTGGTCATGGCGGCTGTTGTCTCAGGCTCAACCCTTCCTCTTAAATATGGCAAGTCATGCATATTCTCGAGGATGATGCCATCGGCGCCCCCATCTAAATAGGTTTCAGCATCTTGTAGTGCTTCATCGACAATTTGATCGATGCTCTTCGCCCCTCTGAAGTCGGCTGCACCCGGCAGCGGTTTGACATGCACGGCGCCAATCAGAGCCGGATGTTTTTTGTTGAAATTGTCTAGCATTTTTTATCTCCGGCAGAAATAGACAAATCTAGTTTAGCTTAGGCTAAGTTTAGGCAAGCAAGACAGCTCGCAGAGGCGAGGCTTCCAGTTCTTCCATCTTGAGAGGCAGGGCAATTAGTTGATAAACACCCTCTTCCACCTCACTTAAATCTAGATTCTCCAGCCAGACCATACCGGCTTCTTCTAATATGTGGTGGGTGGCCAATACTTTGGCATTTATATGATCGACTGAAGGGGTGTCAAGTCCGACTAACTTGGTTTTCTCCTGAGCAAGATATTTGGCGGTCTCAGTGCCGATATAGGCATAGCTCGCTTCAAACTGCTCCGGTGCAACCTTGGTTAGGGTCTTGAACAAGACTCTCTCAGGCATCTGCAAGTCAAACTGCTTTAGCAAAGAGGCAATTCTAGCCTTGATTTCGCCGAGGTGCTCCCCGCCAATTTCTTCTCGCCAGTCTTGGGCTTCATTTTCAGAATCTTCAACTTGGTTTGCCAATCTGGTCAAGTCAATCACCAAAACAGTACCGAGGAAGGCTGAGAGCTTCATAGCCGCCGCCCCGAGGCTCTGATCGCTCAAGTCGCCTTTGATATGCACCGGGGCGTCGGCATGACTGCCCACATGCGGGCTCATGGTGAAAGCCGTGAGATTGATGACGCCGCTTTCTTGATAAGACAAGGTGACTCGCTTAGAAAACGGCACATCGCCAGGAAAACAGGCGGTGCGGCTGCTTACCGCTTGCGAAATATCAATGATGCGATTGAAGCTCAGGCTGCTTTTCTTCACTGAAAGCTCCTTGCACTTGGAAGTGAAAATGGGTTTTTATGTGGTCGACTTTGATACCGCCGGCGGTATCGGTTTTTGTCTCTGCTTTAGGAGGCAACAAATGCAGCTGTCGGAGCAGTTCCTTCAAGATAATTTCCATATGCTTGTTTTCAAAGCCGGAGCTTAGTTTGATGCAAATAGCCAGACCATTTGGATATTGATCGCTGACAATGGAGACGCCGAGTAAGCCGTCTGCCCCTTCTTTAGCGGCGGCAGTAAAAGTCTGACCGGGGAACAGTTCACCGGTCATGACTTTGTAATCGACACGGCCTAGACCGGAAAGATGACGGGGATGGTGATTCATGATGGAACCAAGTTCTCCCCAAGCCTGCCACTGGCTGGGCAGACTTTCTTTATATCGGCGAAAGCCGAAGAGACTTTCATAAATGCAGGCGATTTCAAAGGTGCTTAAAGCATAATTGGGCAGTTGGCAACCATCGGTGGTGGCAACAAAACTTTCTTTGCTGCGCCCGGTAAAGGTCGACAAAATATTGATCAAGTCGTTGTGGTGTTGATGATTACTCTTGATGTAGTTGCCGTATGCTTCTTGATCGACGGCTTTGAGAGCGGCAAGATAACCAGCATGTTTGCCGCTGCAATTGTGGTATCGCCGGCGAGGCTTTTCCGCCCGTTCTTTCATCAAGGCTTTGCTTTCGCTAGAGACCGGTGTGGCTGGGGGGCAAGCCAGCATTGATTCTTCTATACCGGTAATCTTGATTATTTCTTCAAGGGCCTCAATATGCGTTGGTTCGCCCGAATGCGAAGCCATGAAAAGGGCGTAATGTTCTTCTTTGAGCGCCGGGTAGGCCGCTTTCAATATTTCAATATGAGAGAGTAGTTGCCAGGGCTTAAGCAGAGATCTGGTCCAGAGGGTGAAATTATCATCACCGACACCGACCAGCTTTTGGTAGCGGTCTTCAAGCGGCAGGGCAAAAGGCTCGCCCAAAGAAGCTCGATCCTGTTCTTTATTGGTTCGGGCTTTTCTCACCACTACGCTAATAATGCCGTATACGGTTACTTCGGTCTTTTCTCCCCTTTCAATGGTGTAGAGGGGGCGCCATGGCAGCAGGGCGGGATTAGCCTTATCTTCGGCACAGAGTGTCATGATTATTCTCTAAAGATCTAATGCACGTAAGCCAGTTTAAATTAACTGCTTAGAGAGTTTCAAGCGGAGCGGTCTCATGGGAAAACAAGCCATCAATCCGGGGCAGTCGGCGCCCGGACCTTTGGGTGCTTATTCGCACGCCATTAGAGTAGGTGATCTGCTTTTCATCAGCGGTCAGGGTTGCCGCGATGCCAAAACAGGCGTGGAGCGCGGTCTTACTTTAGATGAAAGCGGTAAAGTTTTGGCTTATGACATCGAAGCCCAGACCAGGGGGGTACTCGATAATCTAGGCGTTGTTCTCAAGCATGCCGGCCTCGACTATAGCGATGTTGTCGACATTACTGTCTTTTTGCACGACATGAACGATTTTGAAAGATACAACAAGGTGTATGCCACTTATTTTTCGCACTTGCCGGTACCGCCCTGTCGAACTACTGTGCAGGTGGCTCGTCTGCCCGGGCGTAACTATATCGAGATGAAAGCCATAGCGAGTTTCGCTAAAGAAATCTAGTTTTTAGGGAGTTAAAAATGTCTTCAGCCCTGACCAAGATCGATCATTTTATCGATGGTGATTACACTCAGTCGGTGAGTGCTGCCACTTTTGAGAGTATCAACCCCTCCACCGGCGCCCCTCATGCCTTGGTGGCCAGTGGTGATGCCGCCGATATCGATAGGGCGGTCACTGCCGCCCGTCGCGCTTTCGAGAAAGGCGACTGGTCGGGTCTATCTGTGGCTGAGCGCTGTCAGTATTTGAAGCGCATCGGTGATCTGATCATGGAGCGGCGCAAAGAATTGGCTGTGGCTGAATCAACCGATAACGGCAAACCTATCAGTGAAAGTTTTGATGGCGACATATTGCGCTCAGCTTCCAATTTTCATTTTTTCAGCCAGTTTGCCGCCAGTCATGCTGATGAGGCCTATAGCGGCGGCTTGGATGAAAGACACGTGGCAATTAGAGAACCGCTTGGTGTCTGTGGTCTGATTACACCTTGGAATCTGCCGCTCTATCTGGCTACCTGGAAAATTGCACCGGCACTGGCCATGGGCAATACGATTGTTTTGAAACCGGCAGAATGGACGCCCTATACTGCCTATCTATTTGCCGATATCACTAGAGCTGCCGGTTTACCGCCTGGTGTATTCAATATAGTAAACGGCTTTGGCGCTAAGTCGGCTGGCGAGGCTCTCACTCTCCATCCAGATGTCAGGTCGATTTCTTTTACCGGTGAGACTTCCACCGGCAAAGCCATCATGCGTGCTTCTTCCGATACGCTCAAGAAACTCTCTTTTGAACTGGGCGGCAAGGGGGCCAATATCATCTTTGATGATGCCAATCTTGATGAGGCGATACCCACGGCTGTGCGTGCCGCTTTCCGCAATCAGGGGCAGATTTGTCTGGCCGGTTCGCGCTTGTTTGTACACCAAAAGGTCTACGACCAAGTGGTGGAAAGGCTTGTGCAAAGAGTAAAAACTATCAAAGTAGGAGATCCGCTCGATCCCACTACACAGATGGGCGCCCTGGTCTCGCGCGAGCATCTCGATAAGGTGCTCTCTTATATTGAAATCGGTAAGCAAGAAGGGCAACTTCTCACTGGGGGCGAGCCTATCGGCGCCCAACTAGGCTCTCAGTTCAAGAACGGCTATTTCCTTAGTCCGTCTGTTTTTGCCGGGCTCAAGAGCGATTCGCGTTTCTTGCAGGAAGAGATCTTTGGTCCGACCCTACCGGTGGTGGCATTCCAAGATGAAGAGGAAGCGATCGCTCTAGCTAATAATTCACCTTATGGATTATCTGCTTCAATTTGGAGCCAAGATGTCGATAGACTGCATAGACTATCGACGCGCATTAAGGCCGGCATGATTTGGATCAACACCTGGTTCTTGCGCGATTTACGCACACCCTTCGGCGGGCAAAAGTCATCAGGTATCGGCCGTGAAGGCGGGCGCTACAGTCTGGAATTTTTCTCTGAAGCTAAATGCATCTCTTATAAATATCGTTAGTGGAGTAAAGCTGAATCATGGATCTGTTCATCAAGGGTAAGAAAGCTCTGGTTACCGGAGGTACAAAGGGCATCGGCCGTGCCATCGCCCAGACCCTAGCTGCTGAGGGGGCGCAAGTCTTATCTTCGGCTCGCGAGAAAGCAGATCTCGGTTCCGGTATAGAAGTTTTTCCTTGTGATCTCACCGAGGTGGAAAGTCGCAAGGCACTAATTGAGCAGACAAAGAAAGTTTTGGGTACAGTCGATATTCTTGTGCATAATGTCGGTGGTCCAGCTCCTTCAGATGTTCTTTCTACTTCGGCTGAGGCTTGGCAAAGTGGTTTTGAGAGGCTATTTCAATCGGTCAGTCATTTGAACGAAGCCTTTATTCCGGGTATGCGCGAAAGGAAGTTTGGAAGAGTAATCTGTGTGACATCGCTATCGGTGGTCGAGCCCATCGCCGGACTGGCGGTCTCAAATGCGTTGCGTTCGGCTGTTACAGCCATGCTTAAGACCCTTGCCGATGAAGTAGCGGCAGATGGCATTACAGTAAACTGTGTCGCCCCTGGAGCAATCGATACTGAAAGACTAAAGTCTCTCATGCAGGCGCGTATAGCCCGCACCGGGCAAAGTGCGGCAGAGTACGAAAAACAGTACCTTTCGGCAATTCCGGCCGGACGTCTCGGTACACCGGAAGAATTTGCCAGTTGTGTTGCTTATCTTGCATCTAAGCAGGCTGCCTATATTACCGGGTCGACCATTGCCATTGACGGCGGCAAGCGCAGAAGTACCTATTAAATTTAGCCATATTTGAGGTGTAGAGATGAAATTTCTAGTGCTTGGGGCCGGCAAAATGGGCTATGCCGTAGCCTATGATTTAATTCGCTCACCTAAGGTCGAAAAAGTTGTTCTCACCGACCGTTCTGAAGCGATTCTCAAAAGCACCGCCGACCGTTTGAAAGATCCTAAACTGGTACCAGCCCTGGTGGATGTCACCAATGAGCGCGAACTGGGTCAGCTTATGGAAGAAGTCGATGTAGCCATCAGTTGCGTCACCTATGAGCATAACTATGAGCTCACTAAATTGGCACTTTCCACCCGCACGCATTTTGTCGACTTGGGCGGCAATGAAGAGCTTGTGCGCAGACAGTTCTTGCTTGATGAATTGGCAAAAGAAAGAGGTGTATCGATAATACCCGATGCCGGTTTGGCTCCGGGTATGGTATCGCTTTTGGCTGCTTCTGTCGCCGAAAGTCTCGATGAAGTCTATGATATGCGCATTCGTGTCGGTGGGGTGCCTATTGACCGCGAGATCAATACCCTCGGTTATGCCCAGGTCTTTTCGGTAGAGGGTCTGATCAACGAATATAGTGAAGACTGCACTCTCATTCGCGATGGTAAGCTGCTTCAATTGCCGGCTCTGTCTGAGCTGGAAGAAATCGAATTCCCGCCGCCTTTTGGCCGCATGGAGGCGTTCAATACTTCAGGTGGTATTTCTACTTTGCCTCAGTCTTATCTGAACCGCATTCAACATTTAGACTATAAAACAGTGCGCTATATCGGGCACTGTCAAGCAATCAGAGCTATGCAAGAATTAGGATTTTTCAGCCCCGAGAAATTTAACGGCAGCGAGCTTAGCCCCAGGGCGGTTTTGGCTGGTCAATTGGCTAAACATTTGCCAGTGGGCGAGCCCGATGCCGTTCTGTTACGAGTCTCTGTTTCAGGCAATAAGAGCGGCAAACCTTCTCAATTGGTCTTTGACTGTGTGGACTATGCCGACCAGGCTGTCGGGCTGTCGGCCATGATGCGCATGACCGCCTTCCCGGCTTCTATTTTGGGTCAAATGCTCGCTCGTGGCGACATAAACAAAAGGGGTGTACTCAGGCAGGAAGAGTCTGTACCCACCCGTTTATTCCTGACTGAACTTTCAGGGCGGGGTATTGCTATAAAGATGACCGAGCGAATCAATACTTAACTTAAACGAATAGGCAAATTTAATGTCCAGTTTGCCTAACCTGCGCATAGAACTCTTCACTTGGCGAAAGAGGAGTTGACGATGATTGACCGACCGGTTGCATTCAGTGACGCAGTGAGCAAGAAGAATGAGAACAGCGAAGTAGCCAATCTGATCAATCCTTACCGGCTGCCTGAAGCCTTCAATAGAGGGGATAGTAAAGGGGATAGAACTCCCATCCAGTGGTCTGAGAGTATTGAAGACAAGGTGCGCGAGGCTCGCGAGAATGGTAAGCCACTGGTGGTCTATTTCACCATTGAAGGCAGCAAGGAATGCGACTGGTGCCGGGCTATGGATACATCTTTCAAAGACCCTAGCATAGGCGCCCTAGCCGGGAAAGCTAATTTCCTCAAGGTCGCCTTGCGCGACGGCGTCGAGAACGATTCGATGAAGCTTGCCAGGGCTTTAGACATAAAGGCTTTCCCCACTGTTTCGGTGCTCAATATTGAGAAGAACGGACAAGTGAAAGAAGAGGCTCGCATAATTGGCTATCAGTCGGGTACCACCCTGAAAGCTAATTTGGATAAGGCGATCAATCAAGGCAATAAGCCCGAGCTACTTGGTGATAAGGCTCTAGTGGCATAGAACCTATATAATTTAGAGCGACAGTCTAGAGTCGTCTAAATTAAAAGAGGGAAACAGTGACCTTGAATATTGAAGAAGCCAACAGTCAGAAAGAGTCTGTTTTGTCATATGCCGACAAGCAACGCAGTAGTTTCGAGGCTAAACTCAAGAAAATAGTCGACCTGGCCTCTGTCAGTATGGAACCGGAGCGTCGTCCTGAGATTGATGGCACTGCCGAATTGGCCCTTGCTTACCTGCGCGAGATGGGTGCCAAGGGCGAGATCGTCAAGACAAAAGGCTATCCGGTTGTGATTGGCGAGTTCCATCATAGTGCCAAAGCTCCGACCGTGACTGTCTATAACCATCTCGATGTGCAGCCTGCCTTGGCCAGTGAATGGCTTACCGAGCCCTTCGATATGCAAATCGATGGAGAGGTTTACCGCGGACGCGGCACAACCGATGATAAAGGACCGGCCCTGACTGTACTTTCGGCGGCTCATTTTGCCCATCAAGCCGGTATACCAATCAATATCAAGTTTATCTGGGAACTGGAAGAAGAAATAGGATCGCCATCTTTCGAGTCTTTCTTGACAGAAAATCTAGCCAAACTGAAGACCGATTCGGTTGTGGTTTCAGATACGATCTGGGTGTCGAGAGAGCGCCCGGCCATACCTTATGGACTGAGAGGTCTGCAGGCTTTTCTGATCAAGCTCAAGACCGGCACCAAAGATGTACATAGCGGCACCACCGGCGGTCTAGCCCGCAATCCCATCGGCGAAATGGCCGGTCTCATTGCTGCAATATACGATCCTTGCACTGGTGAGGTAAGAATTCCAGGCTTTTATGACGCTGTTCGCTCGGTCGATGAGAGCGAGTTGGATAATTTCGTTGCTTCCGGCTTTACTGTAGAGAATTTCAAGCGAGCCCATGAACTTGGCAGCACACGCACTATGGATGCCGCCCAAGGGGCAAAGAGAATTTGGGCGCATCCTACTTTCGAGGTGCATGGTATCACCGGTGGTTATGCTGGTCCCGGGGTGAAGACAATTGTGCCTTATCAAAGCGAAGCCAAACTTTCGACTAGATTGGTTCCAGATCAAGATCCAGAGAAAATATTTGAATTAATCAAAGCTTTCGTGCAGTCTTATAACCCAGATTTTGAGGTGCTCAAAGAAGGTTCACTCAAGCCTTTCTTGGGTGAATTTGTCGGACCCTTTGCCGAAGCAGCCAAAGGTGCCATGCAGACTGCTTTCGGTGTGGAACCGGCCTTTACTCGCGAGGGCGGATCGATTGGGGCTGTGGTCAGTATGCAGGAAAAATTAAATGTGCCCATTACCTTTATGGGTTTGAGCCTGCCCGAACACGGCTATCATGCCATTAATGAAAACTTTGACTGGCAGCAAGCCAGAGGCGGGCAGGTCATGTTTGTGGATTATTTCCATAGATTGTCTAAGTTGATCTAGACTGGATTGCATGGGAAGAGACAAGAGTGGCAAGAGCAAGAGTCCGGGTCCAATTGGATCTTTACTTGCCGTTTTCTTGTTTTGCTTTTTCGCTGCCCAGAGCCCTGCTCTGGCTTATTCTCAGCAACTGAAAGAAGCCCTCTGTTTGTACGAAGCCGGCAATTATAGATTGGCTTATGGCAAATTTAGAGAGGCTGCGGTAATCGATCCCTATAACGCCCGCCTTCGTTATCATTTAGGCAATTGCCTAATTAAACTGGGTTGTCTAGATGATGCGGTGGCATCTTTTCGCGCTTGTCTTAGTCTCAATCCCGACCTAGAGGTTTCGAGCAAGGCCTGGAATGCTCTCGAGCAGATTCATTCGGCCAGGCAATCTAAAAGTTTTCGCGAAAGCCCGCCGACTATAAGTCTTGCTAAGCCTGCTCCTAATTTCATGAGTACAGAACCACCGCCTGCACTGAGCAGGCAGTTGCAGGAGGCGCTCGAACGGTTGTGTCTTTCTAGAACATCGAGGATCAAAGATATAAATGATACTTACCTCGGTCAGCGCAGCATTATTGAGAGAAATCTCTCCAAAGATATTGCTCAAGTGCCAAGATATATCTACTTTGCTGGAGAACGTATTCAGAATCCTGATAGAGAGGTGATTATTGCCGAATTAAAGGCTCAGAGTGCAGCTCGCCTTCAGAAACTAAGCGAAGAGAATGCCAAAGATTTGGCCCGTGAGAAAATCTATTTTGATGGTGAAGAAACTAAGCTGAAGGAAAGCGGGGAAAACCTTCGTAGTCAATACGCCTCTAAGGGCGGTGAGAATAAGGCGGTTTCCTTAGGTTCCGGGCTGTTTGTGCGCAATTATGTTAACTTCGGCGGCGCCTTTGAAGATTCTATGCCTAATTCAGCTGGAGCCGCTGCTCCTCCTCTACCCCTGGAGTTATCGGCAAAGACTGGACGCTTGATGATTAAGAACAAAGTTGATGCGAGTAAGGGAGCGAAGAAACATTGAAGTTTTCTAGAGTGAATGTTCGCTTGGCACTCTTTTGCTTGGTGTATTTCTGCTTTTCTTCTGCGATTGTTTATTGCCAGCCTCAGAGTCAGACTTTGAAGCTGAAAGGAAGAGTGGATGAACTGTCCATGTTTGCTTCTATGGCCGGCATGAAACTTTCGTCCAGTCAATTTGAACCTGGTAAGACCAAGGTGGAGGCTGTCCGCAACGGCTCAAGCGCTTATTATTGTGGTATTCAAAGCGGCGATTTGCTAAGTAATATTCAGGCTTCAGAAGACTTTCTCAAAATTGAATTTAAACGCGCTGGAAAGACCTATTCCTCTATGGTGCCAATCAAGCTCAGTGTTTACAGACGCAAGCTGAAAGAAGGAATAAGCGACCCCCAGCCAGGCCCTGTCAATAAGAGCATCAAAAGCGGCTTGAACTTTAACGATACTATGCTGAAAGCTCTGGCGGCAAAATTGAGCCACTATCGCATTGTCTTTTTGATTGATCGATCTGATTCAATGGATGGCGGTCTTCGCTATGGCAGAAGTGATATTTCCAGGTTTACTTACTTGCGGCAAGAGTTGCAAGATTTTTCGGGCAGTGTTTTGCCCTTGCTGGGCGACAAGAAAAATGTCTCAGTGATTACTTTCAATGAAGACTTTGAAGAAAAAGAGATTGCCGATAGCGCTGGTCTCACTGCTATTTTTGATGGCTTGACGCCTGAGGGGGCGACTAACTTTAGCAAGCCCTTTTCTTATGTCTTTGAAAAGTATAAGTCTCAGCCTTTGTTAGTGATCTTGTTTAGCGACGGCTTTGCCAATCGTGGAGAAAGTGTAGACCAGCTCATTGCCAGAGCTTCCAAGGAAATTGATCTTTCTATTTGTATTTTTCAAATTGGCAAAGATGAAGATGGCGAGAAGATCATCAAGCGACTCGATTCGTCGCTTGAGAGTTTAGGTGCCGAAAGAGATGTGGTCAGCGTTAAAGACTTTAGTTATCTGTTCGACCACGGGCTGAAAGCAGCTCTCTATGAGCTTTTGCGTGCGGCAAATTGATAGCCCCTTTAGTTAAATAAAGCGGACAGATCGGTCAACTCAATTGTTTTTTGTCTACCTTGCCTGAAAAGGTCTTAGCAAAGACATGACTGGCTGGATAGAAAACCCATTCCATCGGTCTCAGCTCTCTCTTTAGGTTTTCTTGACAGTAAGATCGTAATTGTTCTTTTGCTTTGACAGAGGCTTCTTTCTTTGTCTCTTCTGCCGTCAGTGCAGCGGACAATTCTTCATCACCTAAGATGATGTGAGCTTTGACTATTTGACCTAAGCGAGAATGGGCTACGCCGATTATAGCTACGTCTTTCACCAGCGGGCATTTGCGCAGGACACTTTCCACTTCGGCTGGAAAAACTTTGTTGCCGGCCACAATGATCATTTCTTTGTTGCGACCCATGACATAGAGATAACCATCTTGCATATAACCAATGTCGCCGGTGCGGTAGCCGCCGTCTCTCATCACCGCCGCCGTCGGCTCCGCTTGACCGATATAGCCGAGCATCAAGGTCGGTCCACAAATGACAATTTCGCCTGTTTCGCCTTCACTTAAGGGCTTGTTGTTTGCTTCTTCGCCTATGGGCAGTATTTCTATGCGACAGCTAGGCACAACTTTCCCCACTGATTGTCTTGGCCCTTCTAGGTTGACGGCGATGATCTTTGATTCAGTAGAGCCATAACCATTATTGAGGCGCTTTGCAAATTTTTTCTCGAACTCTTCGGCTAAAGATAGGGGTAAAGGGGCGCCGCCGCAAAGCAAAACTTCGGCTTTGCTTAAGTCAATAAGCTCTTTGGGGAGGGTCAATATAGCACCATATATGGTGGGGACTCCCACTAAAAATTCCGGTTGATGCAAGTTATTGGCTTTAATTATGCCTTCGACGCTCATCTCGGCGATGATCACGCAGCCATTACCTAGAAGGGCTGCCATGGTCACCTCCAACCCCAGCACATGGCTGAGTGGAACCGGCAGGACCAGTTTCTTGCCGTCGGTGAGGGCGGCCATTTCAGCCAGCTCTTTGATATTGTGCACCAGTGAATGCAGGTCGTGCAGCGCCCCTTTGGGCATGCCTGTTGTGCCCGAGGTCAAAATCAAGAAAGCCGGATCAGTAAGTTGCCTGTGATCCGTCACTTTCTCTCTTTCTTTCACCGATTGAGAGGGCACCTCATTTTCAATTGTTTCTATTGCCGTCAATGTATGTCCATTGGCAAAAGCGCTGAAATCATCTTTTAGTTGTTGAAGCACAGAGTTTGTGGAAAGGAGATGCTTGACTGCCAGTTTTTCGGCGATATTGGTCAATTCAGGCAGGGTCATGCGAAAGTCGACAGGCACAGCCAAGGCTCCCAGGCGAAAGGCGGCAAGCAAGGCGGCCACTACTTCGGGACTATTGGGCGCTAAAATCAAGAGTTTCTCGCCGGCTTTCAGACCGCAACTTTGAAGACGGCTCTCGGCTTTATCAATTAAGACGCGTAGGTCCCTATATGAAAGCTTTCTTTCACCGTCGGCGGTAATTTGAATGAGAGCTGGGGCATCCGGCGACGCCGCTGCCAGATCAGGCATTACTAGTTTCTGGATGAGATTAATGGTTTCCAAGTTGTTTTCTTGTGTCAGCACCATTTCTTCCGCTCCTTACTCTAAAGTTTTAATGGCTCTATTTTTAATCTGCTCTTGATCTTAACTTCTTGAAGATAGAATTGTTACCGGCAACCAACACTTAAGGAAGCAATGGCATTCACTCCGGTTAGTTTTGAAGATTTCGACCCGGCTCACCTCTATTGCATGCCGCTTGGCGGGCAGAACGAACTGGGTCTGGTTTCTTGGGCCTTTGTTCATCAGTCGAAAATTTTGCTTGTCGATGCCGGGGCGGCTTATCCGGCCTTCGATTTGCCTGGTGTAGACCTTTTGTTGCCTAATACAGCCTTTCTAGAAGCTAATCAAGACAAGATTGTCGGGCTGGCTCTCACCAATGGGCATGAGGAGCACTTAGGTGCCTTTGCTTATTTTATGAAGCATCTTTCTATACCCCGCATAATGGGACCTCGTTTTGTCGGGCATCTGATTAGACAGGAAATTTTTGATCTCTATGGTCAAGGGCATTTAGACCAGAGCCAATTGTCTTTCGAAGAAGTAAATGGGCAAACCCTCAAGGTTGGTCCGTTCTTGCTGGAATGGATCGCCGGCAATAACTCTATATATGATGCCTATTGTCTAAAGATAAGTACCCAGGCCGGCACCGTTCTCTATACATCCGGCTTCAAACTAGAGCAAACCCCCCTTGATGGTGTCATGCTCGATATCGGTCGTCTGGCTGCTTGCGGTGATGAAGGTGTGATGCTTCTTATCTCGTCTTCAGTTAACGTCGAGGAAGGCGGTTATTCGGCATCTGAGAAAACTGTCTTGCGCAGTATAGAAAAGATCTCGCAGAGCGCCGAAGGTCGATTGATTGTGGTGATGCCGGCCACCAATACTCATAGACTCAAGGTTTTATTTGAAGTAGCTAAGCGTACAGGGCGCAAGGTCTTTTTGCAGAGTCCGACCTTACACAAAGTGGCGGTCAGTGCCGCTATTTCCGGCTATCTTACCTATGATCGCAATATCGAAGGCGAAGCGGACAAATTGGATACGACCGAAGATCGGCAGGTTCTTATTCTAGAGAGCAGTAAAGAAGCTGATCCTATTGATGTGCTGCAAGCCATCAGTCGTTTCGAACATCCTACAACCAGGCTTAAAGTTGGCGATACCATCGTATTTTCTTCCGATGTGGTGCCTGGTCAAGTTCGCCGGATGGCGCATATTCTCGACGAACTCCTCGCCTTATCAGTGCCTTGCTATTACGGTAATCGGCAGGGCGTCAATGTCTCCAGATATGGTGCCAGGGAAGAACTAAAGCTGATGCTTTCCATAACCAAGCCGAGATATTTTGCGCCTGCTATGGGTGAGTCAAGGCATATAGTGCAGCACGGCAATTTAGGCGAATTTTTCAACCTGGGTGCCGATGAGATTTTCAACTTGCAGAATGGCGATGTTCTAGAGATGAAGAACGGCTATGTCAGACCTTTTGGACGTATTGAAGCAGAGCCTGTTCTCTTTAACTGCGATCAAGGTGAGAGGGTGACTACTGCCTCGATCAAAGAAAGACAGGCTCTGTCGGTGGAAGGCTTTATGACTCTGGGCTTGACCTTGGGGCTTGATGGTAAGTTGCTTTCTGGTCCCAATCTCAGCTGTGGTGCCTCTGGCTTTTTGTTGAGTGATGAATGGCCCGATGTGCGGCAAGAGATAGAAATTGCTGCCCGTGCGGCTGTCACTAAAGTGGTGCAGGAGCGCATCAATGACGAACGAGATTCGGGACCTTATATGCGCTCGGCTGTGCGTGAGGCGGTGGTGAAAGTTTTGCGCAATCGTATGGGCGCCAAGACCACTGTCCAGGTTCAGATACACCAAGTGGGCAACTAAGCAAAGAGAATTTCTAGATCTCTAAATTTTTCTATTTTTTCTAAAATTCGCTATTTTAAATTCTCAAAAGTTCTCTATTTTTGAGTATCTAAAATTCGCTGTTTTAAATTCTCTAAAATTCTTACCAGCCGCCTTGAATCAAGATGGCATTGCTATCGTCCATGGTTAATTGCAATACTTCGCCGGCTTTTACTTTCACCGGTTCCTGCCAGTAATAGATAAGACCCGCTACTTTATGTTCGCCGGTAACCCACCACTCGCCTTCACCTAGCTCGCATTGCGATTCGAAAGCAAAAATCTTGTTGTCTTTGGTGAGCGCTCTGAGCTTTAGCGGTACCGGTTCCAGACCGTGTTTGAGAGCTTCCATCTCTTCATCTTTATGGTTGTCCTCATAGTCTTGAACAGCCTTCATATATTTAAGCTTGCGTTTTGCTTCGATTTCATTGAGCCGCAAGATTTCGGGCTTGATGTATTTGACCATGTCCTTACTAAAGGAATAGGCGCCCACCATGAGCTTGGGCGTGCTCAAGCCGGAGCGTTTGAGGGCATTGCGATAGGCATATTGCCAACGCCAACCGCCTGGTGGATAAGGTTTTTCCAGTGAAACTCGGTTGGAATAACCTGTGCCAAGAAGCATGTTCTTGATCACAACATCTTTTTCTGGAAGGGGTTCTACTTGGGTGATTAGCTTGGGTGGTTTGACCATGTAGGGAAAGATGGTGAACCGCGTGCGGGGCTCTTTCATCTGCGGCACTATTACTTTGACTTTCACCTTAGCTTTCGCTTTAGGCTGGTCCTCTTCCGGCGGCAGGGCTTCCGGTGAAGCCTGCGCATTTGTCTCAGGGCTGTCGGCTGCCTTAGCACTGAGGCAAGTAACGAGCAAGAGAGACAGAAATACTAGAGTCATGCCTCTTAGTAGTTCTCTAATTTGAATACTGGTCATTTCTTTTGCAGTGTTCCTCAGTCGAGCGCCTTATAGTTTTCAGGCAAGCCGAAATTATAGAGGCGATCGAAAGTCTCACGGGCGCCTTCCTCGCCCCGCTTGGGTTTAGAGCCTGCTACCAACTCTACCAACCTTTGCCAGCTGACATTCTTAAACACGCTCAGGTCTTCGTTGGCTTTGCGATCTCTTTCAGATTCCATCACCGAAAGAACTGCTTCGCAGGGCAGACGGTTGAACATATCGACGCAACGACTGTCGAAATGGTTTCCTTTACCCGAATCAAGTATTTCAGAAACTTTCACTATAGGCATGCGGTTGCGGTAGTGACGCACCGAGGTCAAAGCATCAAACACATCGGCAACGGCGATGATTCTCGACAGAAAAGGAATTTCCTCGCCCTTGAGACCACGATAATAGCCCGTGCCATCAAGCTTTTCATGGTGACAGCTGGCTACATAAGGTACTGCCGCCAGGCGTTTGGTGAAGGGTAGATTGATAAGCAATTCATAAGTGATGCTGGCGTGCTTTTGTACTGTGGCATACTCTTCCGGCGACAGACGACCGTCTTTCCAGAGAATTTGCTCTGGCACGCCGATTTTGCCATAGTCGTGCATCATGGCCGAATATCGCAGAACATCTAATTCTTGCGAAACCACATCGAGTGAATTGCCCAGCAAGAGGCTATAGTTGGTCACACGCACCGAATGTCCAGCTGTGAGCGGATCTCTTTTATCGATTGTCTGGGCCAGTACTTCCAAAGTCTTGTCGACAAAGCGCTCGATCTCGGCATAGGCTTGTGCTTGTTCTATCAAGCCAGAGGCTACGGCAGTGAGAGCTTCGAGCCAGTCTTCGTCTTCAGAGGTGAAAGGACCGGCCAGTTTATTCAAGACCTGGAAGACACCAATCACGGCACCTTCACGGTTGCGCATCGGTACACAAAGAACGCTTCTTGTTTTATAGCCGGTTTGCTTGTCTACGGCTGGGTCGAAGCGTTCATCTTTGTAGGCATCGGGAATATTGATGATTTTGCCGCTGCGGGCGCAATGGCTGACGATGGCAGTACTCGATAGGGGAATGCGGATTGTGCGCACTCCGACAAGACCTTGCGCTACCTGGGTCCATAGTTCAGCTTTATCGGCATCGAGAACAAAAACCGAGCAACGGTCGCATTTGACAATGGCTTGGGTTTCGCGCGTGATTGTCTCCAATAGAGAATCAAGCTTGCGCTCGGTGGCCATAGCCTTGACCACTCGATAAAGACCGCTCAAAGGTCTAAGGCGGTCCAGCTCTTCTTGGATGCGCAAAGACTTGATTTCGCGCTCGATAAGATTGATTTCGCGTTTGTTCAGATCTTCTTCAAATTGCTTGAGGTCGATAAGGGCCCGCCCTTGCGGCTTGGCGTCGCAATCGCCCGAGCCGCCATGGCTATGTCCATGACTGTGTCCACTCTGGGATTGTCCACCCGGGGTCCCTTTCACCATATTTCTTGCTCCGCCAAAAATGCCAGTTCTCTAAGCCAGTCTCTAAGATTGTAACAGTAGCCAGCTTTTGGCTGTGTTGTCCAGCTAACTTAGCTGCCTATTCTTGCGCTTGCAAGGACGCCGGATACTTGGGTGCCTCGAGGCGGCGCCAAATCAGAAGGTAAGCCCGGCCAATCACCCTTCTTTGGTCTAGGAAACCCCAAACATGACTGTCTTCAGAGTTGTTGCGGTTGTCGCCCATCATAAAGAGATGACCGGCCGGAACAATAATCGGGTCCATCTGTTTTTTTGGGTCTGCCTCGGCCATGATCAGCTGATGTTGGGCATTGGCCCCTCTAATGTCGCCCATAACAGTCAAGTTATAGGCGGGCGGCTCTTTGACATAAGCTGACTCATCAAGCAATTGTTGGTTGATATAAACCCCTTGGCCGGCTTGCACTCTGATCTGATCACCCGGTATGCCAATAACCCGCTTGATGAAGGCCGGATCATTAGGAAAGCAAGGCAGACCTGTCAGTCTGCCCATAATGTGCAGGGGATCATTGGACAAATCTTGTCCGCCCATCTCTTCCTTCGGAGGATAGAAGACTAGAATGTCGCCGCGCTCAATTTTCTTGCCCAAGTGCCCTGAAATCTTTTCGACAATCAAGCGGTCGTTAATCTGCAGGGTAGGCTCCATCGAACTTGATGGTATATAGCGGGCTTCAGCTATGCCCCAGCGTATGGCTATCAGCAAAGCCAGAGTAACAACTACCAGTTCTACTGCTTCTTTGATAAAGCCGACGACAGCATTGCCGGATGCTGGCTTTTCGGTCTGAGGGGGCGCTTGCGAGGTCAATTTCTGTCCTTCTTGGTTGGTCGTGGAGTTAGTTAAACAGTCAAAACTTTTTGTCTAGCAGCGACGCTTTCTTTCATGGCTTTGGCCAAGGTGTCGGCAAAGGCATCAAGTTCACTCTGCTCATTCATCTCGGTAACTGCTATTAAGACACAGTCTTTCAGTTCTTGCTCTGAATAGAATTTGCTAACCGCTATACCTGCGAGAATGCCGCGTTCTTGCAATTTATTCAGAACGCTTTCGCTGTTTTCAATTTTGACCAAGAATTCGTTGAAGAACGGTTTGTTGAAAACAGCGCTAACACCGTCAATCTGACAAAGTTTCTCTTGCAGATAGTGGGCGCGGGTGACACTAATCTCGCAAAGTTCGCTCAGCCCTTTAGGACCCATACAGCTTAGATAGACCAGCATAGCCAGAGCGTTTAGGGCTTGGTTGGTACAAATATTTGAGGTGGCTTTGGCGCGACGAATGTGCTGTTCACGGGTTTGCAGGGTGAGCGTGAAAGCTCTCTGTCCGCGGTTGTCGGTGGTCACACCGGCAAGACGACCGGGCAGTTGTCTAATATAGTCGTTGCGGCAAGCCATATAGCCGGCCGAAGGTCCGCCGAAACTAAGGAAATTACCGCAGCTTTGCGCATCGCCGACAACTATATCAGCGCCAAGATCGCCTGGCGCCTTGAGCACTCCCAGGCTTATCGGATCGGTAACCACCAAAAGCAAGGCGCCTATCTCTTTGCAAGCTTTGCTGAGAGCTTCGAGGTCTTCGATAACGCCGAAATAGTTGGTGTATTGCACCGCTACGCAGGCTATGTCTTGACCTTTGAGTGCTTTGATTTCGTCGATGCTGGTTGTTCCAGCGGCGGCGCCGCTGAGAGTGTTTTTCAGTTCGATATAGGGTAGGTCACAAGAGTCGGCATAGGTCTTGCAAACCATTTTGTACTCGGGGTTGACCAGGGGAGAGAGAACAATCGCCTTTTTATTGGAGAGTCTCACCGCCATATAGGCTGCTTCAGCCAAAGCTGTCGGTCCGTCGTACATAGAGGCATTGGCTACTTCCATGCCGGTGAGCAGACAGATAGCGGTTTGGAATTCGTAGATGGCCTGCAAGCTGCCCTGGGATACTTCCGGTTGATAAGGGGTGTAGGCGGTGGCGAATTCAGAGCGTGAAACTATGGCTGAGACTGCGGCGGGGACAAAACGGCGATAACTGCCGCCGCCCAAGAATGATATTTGTTCCGATATCGGTTTGTTTTTGGCAGAGAGCTGCTTGACTTTTCTGGTCAGCTCCAGCTCAGAAAGACCATTCTCAAGAGCCAGTGGCTTTGCCCGTACATTGTCAGGAATATGGCTGAGAAGTTCTTCGAAAGTTCTCACGCCGATTTCCTTGAGCATTTCCTCTCTATCTTGAGGAGTGGCTGGCAGATAAGCAAAGTTCAATCTAGGTTCGCTGGCAGGCATTTCTATTCCTCTGACAATCTATGGCTATAAGTTTAGCGGCAATGACCCGAGTTTTCTTTCTATTCTGTTAAGCTTGCCCCATGAGTGAGAATTTGCGCTTTGTTTTCGGGCTTGGCAATCCCGGTCAACAATATGAAAGAACTCGCCACAATGCTGGCTTTCTATTTATAGATCGGCTGGGCACTACACTCGGTGCTGAGTTTCGCGATTCGAAAGATTTGGAATGTCAGTACGCTAGAAAGAAGATTGTGAGGGGCGGTCGCAGTCTTGACCTGGTTTTGGTCAAGCCACTCACTTATATGAATCTTTCTGGAATCTGTTTTCAAAAGGTGGTGCGCTTTTTCAAGGGCAAGCCTGAAAATTGCTTAGTCGTTCATGACGACGTTAGTTTGCCCCTCGGTAAATTGCGCTTTCAATCGGCGGGCGGTGCCGGTGGGCAGCATGGCATCGAATCTATAATTGCAGCCTTGGGCGGCAATAAAGGTTTCGATCGCCTTAAAGTCGGCGTCGGGCCAGATCCAGGCGGTGATAAGCGGGCTGCTTTTGTGCTTGCCAGGCTCTCGGACAGCGAGATTGAGCTTCTCTCGCGGGTACTTGCTGCGGGTGAAGAAGGTCTCATGTTGTGGCTAGATAGTGGAATCTTAAAAGCCGCCAATGATCTAAATGGTTTGTCATTTTAGAAGCTGTTTTTTTGCCTTTAGTATCGAAAGTGGTGCTTGATAACCATAGGGCAGGCTCAAAAATAATTAATCTGGTTGCCAAATTGGTTTCAAAATTGACCCCGCTAACAGTCTGAAATCAGCATCCTGACAAGTGGTATTTACTTTGCTGGTTGAAGAGCTAGGTCACTCTTCTATGCAGTGGCTATGCAATTGCTCTCCAATCGGTAAGTCGCCCCGTTAACGTTTGTATCAAAGAGGTGAGTATCCGCGGGAACCCGCCCAGCCACTGAAATAATTTTTGAGTGAAAACTCATGACCCTAGAGTGGGGAATGGGTGATGTCAGTAGCCTAGAATCTCTTCTGAGTTCTAGTTTTAAGCCTCAACTTTGAATCACTTTCAAGTTTGCTTCAAATTTGGTTCGAATTCGGTTCTCAGAAATGGCTTGAATCCCTCTAAAAGGAAATTCGTTAAGTGAGCAGTTTGGCACAAACCAGTTTGCTGGATCGGTTCTTTAGCCCGAAGGAAGGTAGCGCTAGCCGCAATTTCTTCCTTTCTGCGCTGTGGTGGTCGCTTCTCGGTATGGGAGCGGGAATGCTGGCGGCATCGGAATTTTCCATGCCCGACCTGATTCGCAACGTACCGCAGTTGTCGATGCCTCACCTGCGTATGTGGCACGTCAACGCAGTTGCGGTTGGATGGTTGTCGATGGGTTATGTCGGCTCCATGTTCCACATGATTCCGACGCTTTGCAAAAACAAGCTTTACAGCGAGCGTCTGGGCAATTTCACCATGTGGGCTTGGAACCTGGTCATGACCGGTGCCTTCTGTACCTTGCTCAATGGCAATACCGAAGGTCGTGAATATGCCGAGCTCGGTGCCATTCTCGATACTCTCGTTGTTGTGGGGCTGGTGCTAACCGCCTTCAACCTATATATGACTATCGTCAACCGTAAAGTGAAAAAGCTCTATGTAAGCCTTTGGTACTTCCTCGGTTCGCTCTTCTGGTTCCCCCTAGTCTGGGTTATCGGTCAACGTACCTTCGTTTCGCTACCCGGTCTCAATGACGCCATCATCGGTTGGTTCTACGGACACAATATTCTCGGTATGTGGTTCACCACCGTCGGTGTCGGTATGATGTATTACCTAATTCCGCGATACACCAAAGCCCCTCTCTATAGTCATGGTCTCTCCATGTTGGGCTTCTGGGGTATCGCTCTTTTCTATGCCCCTACCGGCACTCACCACATCACTCAATCACCGGTACCGGAATGGCTCAAGGCAATTGCCATCATTTCGTCAATCTTCCTTCTCGTTCCTGTGTTCACCGTTCTCACCAACTTCTTCATGTCGATGAAAGGTAAGTGGGGTCAGGTGGTCACCGACATGCCGCTGCGTTTCGCAGTGACATCTTGCATGTTCTATTTGGTCACTTGCACCCAGGGACCGTTCCAAGCTACTCGTTGGGTCAACTGGTATCTGCACTTCACCCAGTGGGTTGTCGGACACGCTCACTTGGCTCTGCTCGGAACCTTCTCCTTCATCCTCACTTCTTCCTTCTATTACAGCTTGCCTAGGTTGACCGGTAAGCAGTGGCACTCCGAAGGCTTGATTCGCGCTCACTACTGGCTCAAGTTCTTGGGCTTCTTGCTGATGATGACTTCACTGACTACCGCCGGCTTGATTCAGTCTGCCGGTTGGGCGATGGGTATGCCTGTCGACCAGTGGGGCTTGCAGATCAGACCTTATTGGTATCTGCGTACAGTGAGCGGCATCATGATCGTTCTGGGTCAAGCACTTTTTGCCTACAACGTCTACAAAACGCTATACACAAAGCCCAGTCTGGCTGATAGAAAAGCCAAGGCGGCTCGGGAGGTCAAAGTCTAATGTACGGTTACAGGCTTGGTGCAATAGGTATTGTCACCACCTTCTTCATCATCATTTTCTCGACAGTGCTTATGCCGATGGTGCTTTTCCAACCTAAGGCGAGCGGTCGTGGAAACGACTACAAGGCTATCGACCCTAAAATCGCCGATGCTGAACGCGGTCGCAAAATCTATGTAAGAGAAGGTTGCTTCTATTGCCATACACAGTTCACTCGTATCCAAGACAGAGGCTATGGTCCTCTTGTTAAAGAAGGCGACTATGTGTTTGAGACTCCGCACCAGTTGGGCACTGCCCGTACTGGTCCCGACCTCACCAACGAAGGTGGAAGATTCCCCTCCGAATGGCAAAAAGCACACTTGATTGCACCCCGTGTGGTCAAGCCCGGCTCAATCATGCCCAGCTTCAGCTATCTATCTGAAGAAGATATGAATGACTTGGTCGCTTACATTCAGACCTTGGGTAACAAGCGTACAGTCACTACCTTTGTGCAAGCTCCCGACGAGTATCTGCTCACCACTCCGCAAGGTCGTGGTCTAGCCGCTCGTAAGAGCGTCGATACCAATTCTGATGCTGCCGCCAACGCCGGTCGCGGTATTTATACTCAGAACTGCGCTGCCTGCCACGGTCTCGAAGGTCGCGGCAATGGTCCTAACGCAATCACTCTTGAGAAAAAGCCGCCGAACCTCACCCGCGACTACTACAAACAATATCCTGATGAGTTCTGGTACTACCGAATTTCTGAAGGTGTAGTCGGTACCCGCATGCCGCGCTTCCAAGAAATTCTTTCTGAAGAGCAGCGCTGGTATCTGGTTGCTTACCTCAAGACTCTTCCCAAAGAGCACGAAGAGACCGTGGATAGTCTCGATGACCTGAACGTTGCCGAGCCCATCCATCTGCCTAGACTGACTAGACAGCAATGGGAACCGCACCACGGTAAGGAATAGATAGAAGTTCTAATCGTCTGATTCAGAAATTCAAACTAAATGGAGTCATAACCATGTGCCCAAACTGCGTACTCAATCAAGCCGCCCTCGGAACCGGAATCTATATTGCTTTCGGCATCTGCGGAGTCTTCTTTCTGATTGCCATGGTGGGCATATGGTGGGCTTTCCGTAATGGTGAGTTTGAAGACCTCGAATCGGTCAAGTTCGATATGCTTGACGACGGTGAAGATGAACTTTTGAGCAGAAAGGCTCGTGAAGCGGTGGAAAGACACCGCGCCATGCAAGCTTCGGGTGAAGCCTAAGCTATCGAATTAAGAGCTACGAAAGAGAATAGGTGAAAGCAAATGGCTGAAGAAGTCAAAAACACAGAAGAAGAGCACTACGAAGTAGTCTCCGAGTATCGAATCGGAGAAGGAGCGCCGCCGCCCTTCCTGGTCATCAGTTTCATTCTTATCTTTATATACGCAGCAGTATCCTGGATTCCCTTCTTTGGTTATTAATAGGCAGATGGCACTTACTAAGGAAAATAAGTTGATTTCTCGACTCACATCGCCACAGGCGGTCAAAAGGGCACTGACCCTGGTTCTCTCGCTTTCGCTCTTTCCGGTTGTCAGCGCTCTATCTGGATGCTCGGACAGTCAGGTTAATGTAAAAGCCGATAGCGCCTTGGTTTCGACCAAAGCCACCGAAGGCAGTCACGAGCCAATCTGGCCAAACGATGACCCCTCTATTCCAGACGGCAAAGGTATCTATGAGAAGCAAAATTGCGCCTCATGCCACGGTGCCGATGGCAAGCCTGTGGAAGGCAAGAGCAAGATAGATTTCTCCGACAAAGCTTGGGCTCGCAAGCAGAAGCCGGTTGAGCAGTATGATTTCATCACTTTCAGTAAGAAAGCCGGTGAGACAGTTGAGCACCCTGTGGTGCGCGACAAGCTTCGCCCGAGCGAAATCTGGAACTTGGTCTTTTATGTGCGTTCGCTCTCGACACCTCCCTTGACTGATGCCGAGATAGCCGAACTAGACCCGGTCTTTGGTGCAAACTGTGCTGTTTGCCACGGCAAGAAGGGCTACGGTAACGGTCCTCTTATGAAAGCCAATACCCTGCAACCTTTGCCTGCCAACTTCCAATCTTTCCCTCGCTTCTATGACCGCGACGATGAGACCCTCTGGGACCACATCGCCAACGGTATCAAGTGGGAAGGCATGCCTAATTTCTTAGGCAAAGAAGACAGACGTAACAAGGCTAAATTTGATGAGCCTTATATCTGGCGCATGGTCGGTTATATTCGCCACTTCCATGAAAGCAACAAAACCGAGATAGCCACTCGTGAAGCAGCTAAGAAAGAAGCGGCAGAAGAAGCAAAATCTCACTAGAATATTGAAGAACAAAAGCTAAAGGGACAAATACAGGTAGAGAAAAATGACAGACGGCGTCAAACGAAGAGCCTTACTGAAGACGGTGGCAGCACTGCCCTTAGCCCTTACATTCGGGCTTTTGGCATCGCCTTTCTTGCGCATACTTTTGCCGACAAGAAGACCTCTCGATGTGCTCGGTGAATCAGATCAGCCCCTGGCTGAGCCCCCGATTCCTACATTTACCGACAAAGACTTCCCCAAAGATTGGACATGCTTGCCATTCATGTTTAACCAGAAGTATCTGGAATATAACCCTGAAGGCAAGGAAGTTCGCAAAATCCCCGGCTTCATCGTCAAATTGCCGAATGGCGATGTTGTTGCCTACAGCCGCATTTGTCCTCACCTTGGCTGTATCTTCAACTTCGTCGAAGATCCGGATGAATGCGCTAAGGGTTACAACTTCAAACCCAATGGTCCGGTGTTTGCCTGCCCGTGCCATTTGAGCGTTTACGACATTGCCCAGGCTGGAAAAGTGGTGAGCGGTCCCGCTCCTCGTCCTCCGAGAAAATTCGAAGTGAAGAAAGAAGGGGACAGCTACAAGGTGGTCGCATTGGAGGCTGGTTCAATTGCCTAGTACAACTAACGACAGAAGTCTTGAAGGCGTCCTCACTTCGGTTGGGGACTGGCTTAAGATACGCATAAAGAACATCGATATCTTCGATGAGCATCACCAGGAAGAAGCAAAGACGAATCCCTTTTATGCTCTGGGACCGATCTTTTATCTAGTCTGGTTTACGGTCATGGCAACCGGTTTGCTTTTGATCATGTGGTATGTGCCCACAAAGTCTGCCGCCTTTGATTCCATCCTTAATATTCAGAATGGTATTCCGATGGGCGCCTTAATCAGGGGGATGCACAAATACGGTGCAGACGCCATGATTATCGCGGCCACCATGCGTCTCTATCGCATGTTTATCATGGCTGATTTCAAGCCTTCCAAAGAATTCAACATCATCATCGCGCTCATTACGCTGCTTCTAGCAATGTACTCCGGTCTCACCGGCTACCTCTTGATCTGGAACCAGAGGGCATTCTGGGCGACCAAGGTGTTCGCTACCTTCCCGACTTATATGGACCAATTTGCTGTTATGGGCGATTACTATTTGCCCCTCTACAAATCACTCCACTTAGGTTGGAACACAGCCGAAGTGCTACTCGGCGGTGGTGCTGCCATCACGCAGAATACAATCACTCGATTCTTCTCTCTGCACTTGGCTTTCTCTCTTATCCCGCTCATTCTTGTCGAACTTTACTTCTACAAGAATGCATACAAGAGAATCCCGCTTAACTGGATCAAACGCAGCATCATTCTATTAATGCTTGCCTTTGTCGCCATCGCTCTGCCGGCGGCTCAAGGCTCTCGGTCTGATCCGGATGTCACCCCTCTGCCGATTTTGTCCGACTGGTACTTCCTTGGCTTGTATCAGATGTACAAATATCTAGAGCCTGTTGTTGCTACTTATATAACCTTGGTCATTCCGCTTTCAGTGTTTGCTTTGCCTTTCATGGACAGCTATATCACTGGTCCCGAGAAAGACATAATGAAGCGTCCTTTCATGTTGATGATGACCTTCATGGGTTTTGTTTGCTGGATTGTGTTCTCGGTACTGATTATCGTCAACATCGCCAACATTCACACCGACCCGCCATATTGGAGATCCTTCCTTTACTTGACCATCGACATTGGCATCATCTGGCAGCTCTATCTCATCTCTACAAACAAAGACTTGAAATGGAAAGCTAAACAGACCGTTGCCTGCGCCATCATGCTAGGTCTGGCTCTGGTTCAGTGTTTCTGGTCATGGGTCTATGACTACATGGCTAAGACCGAAATGTTCATCGACCCGCTTGGCCATGCTGCTCTATATAGTCTTGGTCGCGGAGCGATGGGTGAATCGGCTGAGAAAGTAGAAGCACTGGTGCGCAAGATGCACCCGCCTTCTGGCGAGAAGCCTGTCAACCAAGAATACTGGAACCTGCATGTCCTTCTCGACCCGGGCTATATGGCCCGCATCGGCAGCCCTGCTGGCAAGGAAGATCTAGAAGCTCTGAAGAAACTTTGCGTCGAAACCAAGACACCTCTCGATTTTGTAGTCAAAGCTATTCCCACCTTCGAAACTCCGATGGGTCAAAACGGTGCCTTCCTTATATCTGAGAACGGCAAGAAAGTAAGCATGCTCTCTGATAAAGAAAAGGGCGCTCACCCGACCTATCACGGTCTTGTCGACTTTATGGTCAACAACCGTTGGTGCTGGGACTATTGCACTCTCGTCGACAGAATGAAGGGTGGAGTAGTGAAAGGCTATCCGATGAGTGTGCCTGACGTTGATTGGTACTGGATCATCGGTGGCATTGTCTCTGCGGTTTATGCTGCCTTCGTTATGGTGCAGTGCAAACAAGCGCAGTCTCAAGCCGAGCCGCCCAAGCCGCAGCCCGAGCCAAAACCGGCGCCAGCCTCTGGTAGCTAGTCGTGACCTCAGAGAACGAAAGCAATCTGGATAACGAAAGTAGTAAGGAAAAGAACAAGAAGAAAATGAATTTGAGCGCGGTTCTGAAAGGAAGAAATGCCAACACCGACAAAGTCGGTGCTGGCACCGCGCCCAAATTCAAAGTTCGCTTCTCTATCAAGTTGTCTGTTTTTGTTCTCGCCACATTAGCTCTTTCCTGGTTTTTCGAAGGATTCAGACAGGTTAATGAAGCTCCTACCGCCTGGGGACTAGCTCTCCTTTTCGGTGGCACCACCCTGACCATCATTCTCGTTGGTGTCTACGGCTTCTTTATCTATGCTGAGGAGAGAGCCAAGGGGTCGCCGATTCGCAACATTCCGCTATTTGATCGTTGGTATAGACATTTCACTGAAAAGGGAGATAAGTAAAGTCGTGGGTAAGGGAATAAACAGCATCCTCGCCATCGTCGGCGGTGTCCTGTGTGTATTAATCACCCTGGCTATGCCTTGGGCTGAGCTTGGTATGGATGCCTCTTTTCAGAACTGGCCTGAGTGGCTGAGATGGCTTTCGATCAACCTCAATGTGCCGCTTCCTGACTATGCTCATCTGTCCAACTATGCCGCCGAGTGGACAGCGCATCTCAAGAAAGCCGGTGCTGAGAGCCGTTATGGCGACTATGCCTACGCCTTATTGATGGGCTTGGCCATGTTCGCATCCGCCATTGGTATCGCTGCCGTAGGCAGAGAAGAAGGCGAAGAAAAAACTGTATTGCCGGTGAAGAAGTAATTAGTAAAGTTGGGAGATCCTCAAGATGTACTCGTCGATACCGAAGGGCATGACCGATCTGACTCTAGCAATAGAGAAAGCGGTAAACGCCGTTCTAACCAATAAGTACAACCCCTTTTATTACCACGGTGCTCTACCGCAGTTTTATTTGTGGGTTTTGTTTCTGTCTGGTTTGTTGCTATTTGCTTATTACATTCCGACAATCGACAATGCTTACTTCTCTGAGAACCTGGTCAACGCCTGGACCTCAGTAGACTACATCACTGACACTCTGCCTTATGGTGCCGTGGTCAGGGCTATACACCGCTATGCCGGCGATGCCATGGTTATCACCATCGTCTTGCACGCCTTGCGTGTTTGGATCACCGACCGCTATCGTCAGTACCGCTGGTTCCAGTGGGTGAGCGGCATCGTTCTTTTCCTTATGGTCATGTTCATCGGTCAGACCGGTTATTATCTGGTTTGGGACGAGCGCTCCCTCATCCTCACCCGTATGACTTCGACCGCTCTAGAAGCTATTCCCTTTATCGGACCCGGGCTCAAGACCTGGTTCTTGAACGGTGGAGCGATAACCAACCTGACACTCTCCAACTTCCTTTTCATTCATATTGGTTTTTCCTTCTCTCTACTTTTCGGTCTCTGGTTGCACTATGTGCGCATGACCAGACCGGTAATTACACCTCCGCCTGCCATCAACTATATGCTTGTGGCTGTGCTCTTGGTCTTTGTCTTCTTGGTTCCGGTCACTTCCGGCAAGATGGCTGACATCAACACCCAACCGACAAGTTTTGAGATCGACTGGTTCTTCCTCTGGCCCTATTACCTGCTCGCCCACGTGGACATCACCACCTATTGGGTCTTGATTATTGGTGGTTCAGTGGCTCTCTGCTTGATTCCTTTGCCCAGTCTCTACAAGGCTGCACATCCGGTCGAGCCTGCCGAAGTGGTGCTCAATAAGTGCACCGGATGTTCGATGTGTGCCGCAGACTGTCCTTATCAGGCTATTGAAATGGTACCGGCTCCCTCCGGTTCACGCTTCAAGAAACTGGCTACAGTCAAGGCTTATCGTTGCTCCGGCTGCGGAGTCTGTGTGGGGGCTTGTGCCTTCGACGCCATCGACCTGCCTAACTTGCTCGATACCGATGTGACCGCCAAGATCAAGGCGCTCGCTGAAGCCCAGTAATGCACTCAACTTAGTCAACTTTTAAAAGGTTATAGCAATGTCCGAAAAGAAGGTAATAACGCTAATTTGTGAAAGGGCTGCCGATCTAGATTCGGCATGCAGCGCCAGCGGCGAAGTTAAAGACGTCGAAGGTCTGCACGTGGTCAAACTACCATGTAGTGGTATGATTCAGCCCCTCATGATAGAAGCCGCGCTGAAAGCCGGAGCCGCTGGAGTGATTGTCACCGGCTGTCAGATTGGCGATTGCTATTACCGTGAAGGTAATCGCATGATTAGAGAGAGACTGCTCGGTGAGCGCACACCTGGCTTGAAGAAGAATGTCGACAGAAGACGCATTCTTGCTTTGTGGCTTTCTCGCCCACAGAAAGAAAGATTCTTGTCTGAGGCGAAAGAGTTCGTCAACTATGTGCGTAAGCTCACAGACTAAGGGAGTTATTGGAAATGGCCGAGAAATCAAACAAGATCTCAGAGATTGACGTCATCTACAGATGGGCGTGGTTCTTTGTTTTCTACTTTGTCTGTATTCTTCTTATTGCTTGCTTCGGTCTTGTCGCCGAATTCTAAGCTAGTTTAGATAAGCTCTCAGTTCCGAAAGGCTGCCCGTTTCATTGAGATGGCGCAGCTTTTTGATTGCTTTATGTTCAAGCTGCCTCACCCTTTCTTCTGAGATATGCAAAATCTTTCCTGCTTCTTGGGCCGAAAGCGGTCTTTCGTAGTTGATGCCAAAGCGCAGCTTTAGAACTTCTCTTTCTCTTGGGTGCAGCTTAAGTAAGGCAGTATTCACGTCCATCTTGCAAAGGGAGATTATTGCTTTCTCTTCCGGACCGGGTGTGTTTTCGTCAGCTAAAGAAGATGCCAAATCGAATTCTTCTACTCCTCCGACAGTCTGCGAATCAAGAGAGAGCGGTTCGTTGATGCTCGCCAAAACTCGCTTCACTCTTTCTTCTTCGATATTTAGTTCTTTGCTTATCTCAAAAGATGTTGGTCTGCGTCCTTCCAGAAGCAAGTATTCTCTGGTGATTCGAGCTATCTTTGTGGCAAGCTCACTCATATGCACCGGCACTCTGATCAATTGCCCTTTATCTTGAATGGCTCTTTGCACCGCCTGGCGAATCCACCAGGTGGCATAAGTTGAGAATCGAAAGCCCTTCTCGGGATCAAACTTTTCGACAGCCTTGATTAGTCCCAAGTTGCCCTCTTGAATCAGGTCTTGCAACGGTAGACCCTTACTAGCAAAGCGTTTAGCGATGTTGACCACAAGGCGCAGATTGCTTTGAATGAGGCGTTTTCTGGCTAGCTCCGAGCCTTGTTTGATCTGTCTTGCCAGTTGACGTTCTTCTTCTGCACTCAAGAGATTAAAGCGGCCAAGACTCTTGAGATATTCACTGAGTGCGTCATCGCCATGCTGAAAGGCGACTTCGACTTTCTCACTAAGTTCCATATTCTCGGCACTATCTGCGATATCAGCAGGGTCAAGAAAATCTATCTGATTGAGCGGCATGGTTTTCATAATTCCTCCTCATAGAGGTGACAAGCTGCACCGCCACTGGCGGCACTTAGTAAGTTGCGACTGAAAAGTATTTGAAGTGGAATGATTCTGCTCGAGCCTATTTCCATTTAAGCAGTTACAAGTAGACCACCCGGTCTAGATAAGCTTGTCTTAATAATCTAAGAATGCCTGGTTCTTTATTTCTCATTGCAGGCTGCTAGAAGCTCTCTAAAGACAGTTCTAGGCGCTATAGAGGCTGCAAAACAAAAGAGGCTGCTATCTGCAGCCTCTTTGAGTTTTTTATGACATTACTGTCTTAATGGGGTTGCCGCCGTAAGGTGGTTAATCTTTCCCTGGCTTATTCAGAGGACGGCGGCCTCAATTACCAGGATAGTTATTGACAAGCCTTGTGAACATAGGGTTTACCCTGTGTCTTTCGGGTTGTCAATTATTGAGGCTTGGCGTACTGATAGCGAATGGAGTAACTGCCGTTGTCGCCTTTAGCATCGTAACCGGCTACCGGCCCGCTTACTTGCAATATGCACATATTGCCGCTTTTCTGATTAGTGGCGTTGATCGAGTCTTTATCTTGATAGTCGATTTTCCATCCGTACATCTGAAAGACGCTTCTGTACCAATCAATCACTTGGTTGCTTGTTTCTTTGGTGTTGAAGTTCATCACATAGCAAGGACCGAGCTTGCCTACATGGTCATAAATTAGACCATTGAGAAACTTGGCTTTACCTGTATATTCCGGCACATCGGGCAAGCTGACCTTTTCTTTCAAACCTTCCGGTACTTTGGCTAGAGCCTCACCAGTTTTCAACCAGGCTGGCTTTTTGTTTACCTTGTTTGGATCAATTTGACCTCTGCTTGAGGCATTCTGCTGTTGACTGGGATATTGGCAATTGGCCTTTTCGATTGACAAAGTCAGTCCGGCTGCCAGTCCCGCCAGTACAAAAGAGAGACGCCATGCTTTCAAACTGGCTTTAGACCCGTGCATCAGTAAATCCTCCCGGTATTGACTGCAATTGTTCTATTGATCAAGATACCCAGATTGATCATAACCTAATGTCGTTCAAAACAGTATTTTGGAACTAGAAAAGAAGCTAGGTTTTTGACCCAGCTTCTGATTTGTTTTGTAATTAGAAAAGAAGCTGGGTTTGTGACCCAGCTTCTTTTCTATCTATCGGATTTAAGCTTGTGCTTAGTGAAGATCTCCTTCTTAGTTAGGTTTGGAGTAGGTATCACCGGTAGCAGTCTGTTCGAATCTCAGTTCTCCGAGGAAGTTGTTGTAACCGGAGCTGGGAGTCCAGATTGCTTGGTCGTTACCCACCGAGGTGCCGTTGTATTTGGTGAAGGGTACTTCGTGGTAGCCTGCGTCACCAATCGATGCACCGCCCACACCTTTGCGAGTATTGACTGTCCATCCACTCAAGGGGTAGTTACCAGTATTGCAGTTGGTGGCTCCAGTACCGCTGGCACCATCAGGAGTGAGCGAATCAGCCTTGGCTTTGGTCACGTAGCCGGAGGCGGCAGTGAAGCTCTCGGTCATGTAGACACTGGAACCATCGGCGTAGACATAGAAGGACTTGCCGAGGGGCAGGGTGCTGGAAGCGAGTGCATCTCTAACGTGCTGGGCGAGGTTGCCGTCTTCAGGGTTGACTTGGCGCATTCTGTCGACAATCTTATCGATGGTCGATGTCGATGCACAGCCGCCAATCTCGTTCAGGAGTTCCATGGGTGAGCCTGCTGCCAGGTAGTTGATTTTGCCACCAAGGAAGGGCTTGGCACTGCCATTGGCTGGCGGACGGAGTACCGTGCCACCGCTTCTTCCCCACAGTTTGAGACCGGAAGGGTTAGGAGCATTGGTGGTAGCAGATCTGTAACCGTGAGCTCTCTGGGCTAGAAGGTCGGCTTTCATGAATTCTACGTTGGTGAAACCAGCGGAGGTGTCAATGTGGTCCGAAGCAGTTCCAGCGGCTCTGTTGTAGTTGCCCATCCACATGGCTGTGTTGGCGTTGGAGCAATGCGGGTTGGTGGTCGGGTCGGCATCGTACATGGTGTAGATGCAGTTCTTGATGTTGGGATTGTTGGTTATAGCATCAAGTTCAGCCTGGGTAGCGAAATGATCTTGGGCCGATGTAGACCTAAGGTCATAAGCTGCAGGGTTGTTGTAGGCATCTTCAGCCAAACCGGTCCACAGTGCAGGATCGCCGCCGCCGACGTTGCCGACCATGGGGTCAAACGGGAAGTTGCCGCGGGTGGCATTGTAGGCGCCGATGGCCTGCATGGCTGCTGGTCCACTTGGGCTGTGGGAGAAGATGTTGGTGTTCTGATCCATGTTGATACCGGGGGCATGGAACAGCTCGTTGTTGAAGATATCGTTGGAGCCGTCATTGACCACGGTGGATAGAGGGAACACTGAAGTGTTTACAGTGTTGGCGCTAGGTCCGTTGCTTACTCTGACAAAGCCTTTCGGGATGCGAGCGGCGAAGTTCCTGTCGATACAACCTACGATTGCGCATGCCATCGAGCCGCCGAACACACCAGTCTTGCCTTCCAGGGCTCTGGAATTGGTCTGGAACGAGTTGGGCAGAGCCGGAGCGGCAGTTATGCCAGCCGGAGCAGCACTAGAGAAATTGCCTCTATCGACAAGGTGAGGTCTGGTTTCAGGGAACAAGGGAACGAAGGCAAACTGGTGTCCGCCGACGGTTACCGCGTTATAACCAGCAGAGTAGGGGTCGCCTGAAGGGGCGTTTTGACCGGCAGTGTTTGTTGGAGGCTGCCAGTTACCGAGAGAGCCTCTGGTAGCAGAGTGGAAGTAGACGTTGGCAGAGCTGCCGACTTTCATATAGCCGGGAACAATGTCGTTTGCCAGTTGAACTGGGCTGCCGTTCCACATTTTGGTATTGCTGTTGGTAGAGATCGCGTGGAAATCACTGGCCAATGCACCACCGGGAGTGGCACAAGCAGCAGCGATTTGAGCTTTCAATGTGTTACCCAGGGTGTTGACCTGGTTGTGCATGATACCGGCATTGGCAAGAGCAGTTGCTGTATTTTGATCAGCTGCGTTCTTGGCTACGATCATCGCTTTGGCGACGATGCGGTTGTAGCTAAGCAGATCTAATCTGTTAGGCGTTTCGCAAAGTGCTCCGAACTCTTCCTGGTCAGCAGCAGATGTCAGATTGACCGCGCCTCTTCTAATCGCTTGTTTGGCGACGTTGAGGGCACCGGCGTCAGTCGCGTTAGCAACCTCTCTGCCACCACCGATGATTTTGGATAGGAAGAAGAAGCCGACGCCTATTACTATTACGACGAGCACACAAGCAGCTGCTAAGCCTAGTGTTGCTCCTCTCTGTCGTCGTACTGTCATATGTTTATTCCTCCACTGCCGACTGTCCGGCTTTGCTTTGTAATTGGTGCTCCGGCTCTCCGAAGGCTTAAATATACTGAACCCGATTAGTAAAGTGAAACTCTGTTAATTATCATCCTCTAATCTTCCCCCGTCGTCAAGGGTGGTCAGTTTAAACTTGGATCCCTTGTAAACCCCGTAGAGTCGAGAAAACCCTGGATTACATGCTTCTAATATTCCACGCTTTCTGAGAAATATAGATTAAATTAGTCTGGATTAATCTTTCGAGCGGCTGATTTTATCTATTTCAGTACTGCTTAGGGCAGAAATTGCGGCAACCACGAACCAGAAAATGAAATGCACTTGGGGGCGATAGAAAACCGTATCGACCAGCCCTTGAATCATTAAGGCAACAAGAGCCGCCGCCAGACCAAGGGCCAGGTATCTATAAGAACTATCGCTATAAAAGATTAAATGGGCTCGGCTCAAGCACATCAATATGATGGCGCCGGCACTGATTAAACCAAAGAGACCGGTTTCCACCCCCACTTCCAAGGGGACACAATAAGTACCGAGTGCATCGAAGCCACTTTTCATATAGAGCCCATAGGCAAGGCGAAAGGCAGTGTTGCCCGGCCCTACCCCCAGCCACCAGTTATCCTGGAACATGGCTAGCGAGGCTCTCCATACATGCATGCGGTAGGCATTGCTCGAATGTTCCGAACCGGCAAAAATCGAGAGTATTCTAGTCTCGAGGCTAGGGGCCAGGAAATGCACCGCTAAACCCGCAGCGGCAAGCATTAGGCCAAGACCTATTAAGGTCGGGAAGATTAGTTTTGGTTTGCGACTGAGAAAATAAAAAGACAAAGCCAGAAGTACAAATGCGGCCGTCCCCCCTATAGATAGATAGCCGCCCCGGCTGCCGGTCAAAACAATGGCTAGGCCCAATAAGGCTGTGACTGCAATTGACATGGGCAAGCTGAGATTTCTCACAAGACCTTGCCACCTACCTATATATGTAGACCAAATAGTAGTTCCTAAGGCAAGTGCCAGAGGCGCCAGAGGCAATAGGTAGCCTGCCAGCAAGTTCGGATTGCCCAAAGTGGAATAAATGCGAGTGCCCTTATTTTCCACACTGGGGTCTTCCCAGGTAGCCAGAGGCGCCACTCCGATCTTGTACTGATAAAGTCCGTAAAGACTAACTGCTATGCCGCTCAATAAGGCAAAAGCGATGAGCCAGGGTAATCTCTCTTTGCGCTGCACAAGAGCATTCTTGATAGTGAAGTAAGTGATTATATAGACCACTACTTTAGATAGACCTTTGACGCTGGGCACCATATAGTGCGAAGCAAAGGTCGAGATGATATTGGCGGTGAAGTAGGCGCCCACTGCCAGGTCTAAAAGGTTGAAACCGGCTTTCTCTTCAGTTTTGGCTTGCCAGAGCCGGCTCATTAAGTACAAAGCCGAGGCGGCAAGCGATATCAGAGCCAAGCCTTCCTTGCCCTCGGCAAACTGCGGCAGTCCAAGCCCTGCCAGCAAAAACAAGAGACAGAAAAAGGACAACTTAGCAAAGATATCGCCCAACAAAACCAGTTTGCCGCCCGTCAGTCGACTAAGTGATTCTCTGCTTTTCTCAAATACCGATAGCAGCCCGCCCACAAGCATCGATTCTTTTACCTTGAGGGCAAACGAATCATCCATCTTTATCAGGGCTGCTTTCTTTACAAGCTCTAGAACAAAACTCAATTTTTCAGCCTGTCCGCTTAGTTAGCCTGATAAATATCTACAACCACGCCTTGCACGCGGTACTTGAAGGCTTCCAGTTCAATCTGATTGCCAACCTTTATTTTATTGCCGCGAATGACATAGCCGTCTTCGGTTTTTTCTGAATCGTCTTGCACAGTAACCAAAAAGTCATGGGCTATTGAATTGGCTGGATCTGGGAAGGCTACTGCCTTTTTGCCATCTGGAGCCAAGAAAGAAATCTGCTTTTGCCAATGATCGCATTTGACTATGGTCATCGGGGGGTGCACTGGTTGGTTTCTAATCGTGATTGAGGCTTTCTCACCAGGCTTGAAGAGCGATGGATCTTTGGTCTTAAGGCCGGTGATAAAGACTTCTATATTGACCTTGGGCGTGCCTTGAATCTTTTGGTCTACGCCGGCATAGCCAGCTTTGGCCAGACCGAGACCGAGAGCTGCCACCATACAGGAAGCCAATATCGAGTAGTCGATGATATTCAGTTTTAGATATTTTCGCTCAGCCAATTTCTTTACCTACTCTTTTGCCTTTTTCTTAGCCGTGGGTTCGGTCTCTTTCTCAAAAAATATTGAAACCGCTCCTGTCACCCTTCTCACTAATCTGACTTTCTCATGTTCTACTTCCTGTCCATACTCTAGTTCTTCTGCCCCTTTCAAGCGCAGCAAGTCTAAAAGTCTGTCCTTCTCTTCTTGGCTTAAGGTCAGTCTGCCTGTATGGAATTCGTTGGCTACTTGCAGTAGCTCCATAGCGCTCATGTTGGAAGAAATTTCAGTCATCTTACCGAAGCAGTGCCAAATACATGCACAGTTTAGCAGCTTGAATAGAGGCGGTTTTTACAGATGGTTCAGACAGTGAAGTTGACAACATAATTTGTTTGCGGTTTTTACGTAGGGCGCTGTCGAAGAATTCTCTAAGGTCGGTAAATCCATACACAAGGTGAGAAACCTCGGTTAGAGAACTGAAAATGGAACTGAGAAGGAATTTTAAAAATGGCGAATTTTAACAACGAAAGAATTGAAAACAGCAGAATCGAGAGCCGCTCTGATGGACATGGTCATGAAAACGACCACAAACATGAAATGGTCAGAGAAGCTTGGGATAATCAGAATTTTGCCGGCGACAACATGAAAGAAGTAAGCCGCAGTCAGGAAATCGCCCAAGCCGTTGAAATCCAGGCTGCCAGAATTGTTGCCAGCGTGATGAAGAGTTTCGATCGTCTGCCTCTTGAGAGCCAGATGGAACTGGTTCGCGGTCTCAGACCCGAAAATTACGGCACAGAAGATGTTGTCTACAACACCTTCCTCAAGAATATTGAAGCCCGCAACTTCAATCAGACTATGACTGCCTGAAAATAGTTACCAGACCGATTCTGGTTAGCTAAGCTAAGTAGCTATCAGTCGGGTAGATTCAATTTGTCCAGGTGTTCCAACATCTCTCTCTGGCTTGTGACCGCAGTTCCAGGTTTTCTCACCACTATGGACGCAGCCAGATTTCCCAGAGCCATCGCTTCTTCCATGGTGGCTCCGGTGGTGAGAGCCAGTGCCATGGTGGCTACAACAGTGTCGCCGGCGCCGGTAACGTCAAAAACATCGGAGCGATTGAAAGCAGGCAGCTCAAACATGGGCTTTCCTTTCTGGAAAAGTACCATGCCCTCGCCCCCTCTAGTGACAAGGAGGTTTTTAACCCCAGATTTGGCAAGCAAGATTTCGCCAAGTTTAGCCAACGAAGTGCTGTCGGCAATCGATACTCGGGCGTAAGCCTCGGCATCAGGTTGATTGGGAGTCATCAGTGTGCAGTCTTGAAAGCGCTGAAAATCGCCTTGAGCGTCCACTATGACAAGCAGATTATGAGTTTTCGCCAGATTCTTAACTGCTTCAATGACACCATCGGTGATGACACCGGCTTTATAGTCTGACAGAACAAGAGCGTGATTCTCTTTGGGTGAGAGGGCGTTGACCTTATCAATCAACTGCTTTTCCACTTCTTTTGAAATCGGCTCATGGCTGATGCGGTCAATGCGCAATAGCTGCTGCATGAGACTGTGAGATTTGCTGATGATGCGGGTCTTGACCGTAGTCGGTCTACTCTCGTCTTGTACCAAATCATGGGTGATGCCGTAATTTTCAAGGCACTCGCCCAGCTTCTCAGTAAACTCGTCTTTGCCGCAGATGCCTATGGCATGACACTTACCGCCTATAGCAGTAACGTTGTGTGCTGTATTGGCTGCGCCACCTGGTATGTGCTCGGTGGAAACATGCTCCAAAATCAAGACCGGTGCTTCTCTTGAGATACGCTCCGGCTTGCCTTCCAGCAGGCGATCGATTAAAAGGTCGCCTATGACGGTGACTGAGCCGCCGCTTAAATTGATTATGCGGGTCTTTAATTTCTCTTTCGAGATTGGGTTGAATGTCGCCAAGGCGGCGGTTGTTCCAAGGTCAGTCGGGTGCACTCTTTCCAGTTCCTTAAAAAGCTGTTTGCCCAGATGGTTGTCAGGGTCTATCCCCAGGGCAAAGCTAGTGGCCTTCTTTGCTTCCTCAATATAGCGTAAATGTTGCAGCAAACGGGCTAGATGAAGCGCATTTGAGAGAGCTTCGCCGAGGCTCCGAGTCTGGCTGAGGTTCTTCTGCACCTGAAATAGTGCTGCTTTTTCCCCGGCCGTCAGCCTTGCATCGTCTCCTATATACGTTTGCAATATAAGTTCGTCGAGGTGCGACTTCAAAATCTTTAATTCTTGCTCGTTAAGAAGGCTGTCTTTCCCTGTGTCTGCTTTTCTAAGCTGAAAATGCTGTCTAAGGCCGATGGGGAAAAATAGACCAGCATTGGCGGAAGCATCGAGTTTGTCTTTACCGCCTTCTTTACCTCCTTCTTTGACTCCCTTGGCACTTACTGTAAACTCTCGACTCTTCTTCTCATCGGCATCACTATCTAGGTCTAGATTAGTCTTGATGCCGGTCTCAACCTTTTCAGTAAGAAATGAGAGCTTCTCGCGGGTCACCCGCGGATCATCGAGGGAGGGCGCCACTTGGTTGAATTCATTTTGGCGAAGCTCAGCCTGGGCTTGAGCTTGAATTTGAGCTTGAATTTGGGTCTCAAGCTGGACCGCATTCTGGTCCTGATTCTGCCCTAAAGCGCTCTCGCCATGCAATTCGCCGGCCGGTCGCTTTGTTTTATCGACTGGGGCTGAATCGCCTAAATTGTCCTCAGGGTCAGAATTACTCATGCTTTTGAATTACCCAGATTCTTGAATTACTCATATTCTTGAATTTATCTCGACTATTCAGGCTCTTGAATGGCTCAATTATTGCCATTGCCAATCTCTTGTCAATCGCTCCTGACTATGATGCTAGAATACAGCCATGTTCGACAAAGCTGTTCATATCAAGTGCATAGTTTATTTTTCGACGGTACTGGTGCTGACCGCCTCGGTCTCTTTGTTGGCGTCGGCATCGGCTTCGGCACAAAATAGTGCAAGCGATGAGCCGCCGGCGCAACCACAGCTCAAGCCCGCAATCAAGAATGGCTCAGGCACTGTCTATTCACCATCTCATTTGCGAAAAGATGTCGGCGCCTGCAAGAAATTAGCATCTTTGCGCTGGTTCGATCGTGTCGCCTTGGCTCAACCTGAAGTGGTTGCATCGATTACCTCTTATTCTTCTTCAGCCACTATTTTGGCTCAACACCCACATATAGATAAAATAGCCGAAGCCGATCCCTATCTTTGTCGGCGTCTGACAAAATGGCGCTCTGCCGGGCGGGCATTGGCCCGCAATTCTAGGGCCTATAAAGTAATCGCACGAGACCCGGAAGGAATTTACAGAGCAATCAAGAATGACCGGTCTTATGCCAAACTGCTCTCAAAAAATCCATACTTCAATCAAATGGTGGTCGAGAATCCTGAGCTTGGCAAAGTACTCTCTCGTTATCTTTAGAAAGCATCTTCTTAGATGATTCAATTGCTTGCTTCTTGCTTGATTGGGCTAGGCACCGGTTTGATGGCTGGTACTTTTGGTGTCGGCGGCGGTATCGTAGCCACACCCCTTTTGAAAGTCTTTATGGGCTTTTCAGCCCAGGTGGCGATTGGCACAACCTTAGCTTTGATTTTGCCCACATCTTTGACCGGTGCCATCAACTATTATCGTCAAAATCTTATCGACTACAAATTAGCCCTTAAGTTAGCCCTACCCTCAGTGCTGGCGGCCACCGGCGGCGCTGCCTTGACCGGATCGGTCAGCGCCAAACTGCTTATGCTTTCCTTTTCCGGTTTGATTATTCTGGCGGCATTAGATCTTTTATTTGGCTATAGCGATGGTCTTAAAGCCAGAAGAGCCAAGAAGGCTGTATCTCTCACAAACGAAAGCTCTCAAGCAGAGAGCGAGAGCAGGAGCGACAGCAGCAGCGACAGTGAAATCTATATTAGTCCAACTCTTTCCAGGGCTTTACCGGTTGGTCTCTTAGCCGGCTTTCTCTCAGGCTTTTTTGGTGTCGGCGGCGGCTTCATCATGATTCCAATCTTTCTGGCATTATTCAATATGCCCCTCAAGATGGCTCTTGGCACCTCGCTTTTGACTGTTTCTTTGATTTCGATACCGGGCATAATTACTCACGCCTGGCTTGGTCATGTGCGATTTGACACTGTTGCCATGCTAGTCTGCGGTGCTGTGCCGGGTTCTTATCTGGGCAGCAAGATCGCTATAATGGTCAAAGATAAACTTCTCAAGAAAGGCTTTGGTCTATTGATGCTTTTCATGGCGGGGCAGATGATCTACAGCGAACTGCAGATGTAATATTGGCTCTTCAGTCTGCCATTAGACGCTGAATTCAGAGTCAGCTATAAATGGCTGTCATTGAGGGCTTCGGTCGGTAAATCAAAAAGGAAAGTGGGCCTTGCTCAGGATTCGGTTAGTTGAAATGGAAGCTGAAAAGCTGGCTCGCGATGAAGCGCAGAAGGCTCTTGTAAGCAAGAATTTGCCGCCTGAAGCTGAGATTTTAAAAGGTCATATCGAGCATGAAGTGGGCTTGAAGCTTGGTCAAGTCTGTCCACCTGAGTTCAAAGGATGGCTTACCTATCGCAGGCTCTCCGGCGACCTGGTTGTCATTCGCGGGCGCGCCTTCAAAGAACCATCTTTGCTGGGAATGGGAAAATGGCGAGCCGGCTTGGATGTTCCTTTTGGTTTAGACACGGCCACCGAGATGCTTCGAGGTTTTGATGTGACTCCACCTCAGTCGCTCGATCACCTTATGGTCAATTTTGGCTGCGGTAAGACAGCCAGAGTCTTTCTCTGGTATGGAGAAAATATAGCGCCCTATAGGCTCATATTCGAAGAAGAATTAGAAGATGCCGATGAGCATCAAGAGGTGCCTCAACGCAACTTGATTCAAGCACTGGAAGAAGGCATGGGTTGGGTTTTGAATAAACCCAAGCATCTCACTCTGCCTGAGTTCTTCAAAAATCAATCGCCGGGCTAGTGCTAGCTCTAGCCCGGCGATAAATCCATTGATAAATCTAAGTCTAGGGCGCTTCTTCTTTCTGCTTTTCTTTGATTTTAATTTTCTCGCCCTTATCTTCCTGAAATAGCTTAGCGGCGCCGCGAGCCATGTCCATGAATTCGATTGGAATAGGGAAGATAAGTGTGGAATTCTTTTCAGCTGAGACCTCTACCATGGTTTGCAACTGTCTTAGTTGCATGGCGCCCGGGGTGGCTGAGATGACTTCGGCAGCCTGAGCCAGCTTTTCAGCGGCTTGCATTTCGCCTTCTGCCGCTACAATCTTGGCTCTTCTTTCTCTTTCGGCTTCGGCTTGTTTAGCCATAGCTCTTTGCATAGATTGTGGAATTTCCACATCTTTGACTTCTACCGCCATAACCTTGATGCCCCAGCCCTCTGTTTGTCTATCAATAACGGCAGAGAGCTTGGCATTGATGGCATCACGTTCGGTCAATAGTTCGTCTAGTTCGTGTTGACCAAGAATACTTCTCAAAGTGGTCTGAGCAATTTGCATGGTCGCCGCCAAAGGGTCTTCTATTTTTGTCACCGCTTTGAAAGCATCATCTACTTGAAAGAAACATACTGCTGCTGTCTTGACCGAGACGTTGTCTTTGGTGATTGCTTCTTGCATAGGAATCGGCATGGTCAGAACACGCAGGTCTACTTTCTTGGACTGTTGCAAGAGCGGAAAGACAAGTTGAAGACCCGGACCTCTTACACCATCGGCGCGACCGAGAGTAAAGACTACGATTTTTTCGTACTCCTTAATTACTCGAATTGAACTGAGTGTGTACCCGAAGAGGAAGAAGAGGAAAACCAGCAAAAGTTCCATAGATTAAGCCTCTGACGGTAGCTTGGGCATTATACTCCCTTTTGCTTCAAGACTTCTTGACCAGGCGGGCTATATAAAAGCCGGCGCTGCCATTGGCTGGCGGTAAGAACATGACTGAGCCTTGGGCGGAGGCTTTGGTCATGTTCCACTTTTCAAGAAGTCCTTCTGGGAAAAATGAACCGATATCGGTTCGTTCGAAATTCGAATGTTTTTCAAGAAAACTTTCCACGATCTCGGGACCCTCTTCCGGCTCTATGGAGCAGGTGGAATAAACCAGCACGCCCCCCGGTCTGAGCATTTCGGCAGCATTTTCCAAGAGGGCTGTTTGAATATAAGACAGGGTCTTGATATCTTCTTCTTGGCGATTGAAGCGAAGGTCGGAACGTTTAGCGATGACGCCGGTGCCTGAGCAGGGTGCATCTACCAGGACTCTGTCCACGTTGAAGCCTGGTTTGAATTTTTTACCGTCGGCGCTTTTGCTCTCTATATTTCTCAAGTCCATACGCAGTCTCGATTCTTTCAAAAGATTGAGACGGCTTTCGCTGATGTCAACAGCCACGACTCTGCCTTTACCTTCCATCAGTTCAGCCATATGAAGGGTTTTGCCGCCGGGAGCGGCGCAGAGGTCCACAACTGTTTCGCCTGCTTTTGGATCTACTACTTTCGAGACAAAGGCGGCTGCCTCATCTTGCACAGCAAAGAGACCTTCGGCAAAACCAGGCAATTTATCGGGGCGCGCCCCTTTCTTAAGAACTAAACATTCGGGTACCAATTCACCAAAGTCACTTTCTATGCCGGCTTTTTCTAGAATTTCTTTATAGGCGGCAGTTTCAATAGCCAAGCTCGAGACTCTCAAAGTAAGTCGCGGTGCCTTTTGGCAGTGTTTGATGATTTCTAGAGCCTGAGCGCCGTAGTTTTTTAGCCAACTGCGCACAATAAATTCAGGCAGCGAATTTTCGAGAGCTAGCTTTTCGGCTTGGTCTAAAGATATATTTGTGCTTGGCTCGGCAGGCTGAGCAAGCCCGCCGTCTATGCTTCTCTGGTGCGACCGCAAGATACCCGCTACAAATTTCACCACCCCTTCATGAGCAATCAGTCTGGCGATATCGCAGGCGGTGTCAAGTACGGCACTTTGGGGAATGTCAGGCATTTCGTTGAGCTGAAAAATCGCCACGCGCAAGAGATTGAGCACAGGCGCCTTGATCTGGTCGATTGGTTTGGTCGAGAGTTTTTGCAAGGTTGCATCGATAGACTGTCTATTGCGCAAGACTCCTAGCACAAGGGCTGTTGTGAAAGAGCGGTCGCGCTCTTCCATATCGCTTTTTTCGAGAGCTTTATCGAGAGCTATATTGGCATAGGCACCGCTCAAATCAACTTTGGTGAGAGTTTCTACGGCTATTTTGCGGGCTTTCAATCCCTTCTTCTTTCTTAGATCTTCTTTGGAAAACCTTCTTTTCTGTTTTGTCTTATCCAAGTCTGTCTTCCTCGGTGAGATGAGCGCCGGTTAAAAAAGCCTGGGCGGTTTGAGCCGCCCGCGATTCTGGCTGCAGGCTCAAGATCTCTAGAGCCTCGCCTGCACAAACTACATAGAGGCGCTTGTCTGAAACAAATAGGCTGCCGTCGGCTTTTCCTTTAGTTTGAGACAAGCTTGTTTCTTTCGGGCAAAGCTTTGTTTGAAGAATCTTTAGACCCTTGCCCCTGAAGCTTGTGTAAGTTCCAGGCCAGGGCTTGAGACCGCGCACTAGATTATGAATGGTTTCTGCACTTTTTGAAAAATCAAGTTTACCCATTTCTTTTGAAAGAATAGGCGCAAAGGTAACTGCTGCATCATCTTGTTTATGGGCAACCAGGGTACCGGCTTGCAACTCTCTTAGAGTGGCTATCAGGGTTTTGGCTCCCACCTTCGACATTTCCTGTGAGAGTTCTTCGGCTGTCATGTCGGGGCTGATTTCAATTTCAGCCTTGAGTAGCATCGGTCCGGTGTCTACTCCGAGTTCGGTGAACATGGTTGTGACACCGGTGGTGGTATCGCCATTGATAATGGACCAGTTTATCGGGGCTGCTCCCCTCAATTTTGGTAAGAGTGAGCCATGTACGTTTATTACCCCATGGGGCGCCAAGTCCAAAACCTCTTGCTTCAGTATTTGACCGAAGGCGACCATCACCAAAAGGTCGGGCTTGAGGTCGCGCATGGCTTGCACTATCTCGGGGGCTTTGGCTAGTTTCTCCGGTTGAAAGACCGGAATGCCGTGCGCTTCTGCCAAGACCTTGGTGGGAGGGGCGGTTAGTTTATTGCCTCGACCCTTGGGGCGGTCCGGTTGGGCGACAACCGCCAACACTTCATAGCTGTCTTTATCTTCAAGCAGCGCCTGAAGGCAAGGAACGGCGAATTCGGGGGTACCGAGATAGATTATTTTAAGCATTGTGTTCCTAAAGATTACCAGAGTAATTATAATTCTTTGGTTGCTTCTACCTGGCTGTGGTGTACTTTGTTTTCCACAAAAACGGCAAGATCTCTGCCACTGCTCATCGCGCCTGCCTTTCTGGTTTTGGCGGTGATGGTAGTTCTGCCAATTCTCATACTCTTTGTCTATAGCCTCGGTTTGAGAGACGACTTGGGACGAGTGGTGCTTTCATTTCATCCCGACAACTATTTGAGGTTCTTCTGCGGACCCTATCTGGCTTGTCTATGGCGTTCTTTAGCGCTCAGTTTTATCACCATGTTTACCACCTTGGTGCTTGGTTATCTTCTTGCCTTTTATCTGGCCTTCCAGGCTTCGCCGCGCTATAGAAATCTATTAGCCTTGCTTGTCGTCTTGCCTCTATGGACTTCTTCTCTTTTGCGCACTTATGCCTGGATTACTATTTTGCATCCGACCGGGCTCTTGCCAAGCTGGCTTGCTTTGCTGAATATTGAGGCGCCGCCCCTGCTTTATACACCTTTTGCCGTTTGGTTGGGCATGGTCTACAACTATTTGCCTTATATGGTCTTGCCTCTCTATACTTCTCTAGAGAGGCTTGATGTCAGGCTTTTGGAAGCTTCATCCGACCTTGGCGCCAAGCCGATTACCACCATATTCAAAGTGCTTTTGCCCCTCACCTCGGGTGGTATCATAGCCGGTTCCATCATGGTCTTTGTTCCATCCTTGGGTGACTATGTCACACCCGACCTCATGGGCGGAGCAAAAACGATGTTTATCGGCAATCTCATTCAGAATCAATTTTTAGCTGTCAGAGACTGGGTATTCGGCTCGGCTGTGTCGACAATTTTGATTTTCTTGGTAAGTTTCGCCGTAGTTCTCTATCTACGTTATGCTTCCAAAGACATGTAAATTGGATTCGGCTTGATCTTTCTAACCACGCTCACCATGCGTTCGTAGTCGCTTCTAAGAAGCTGGCAAAGAGCTTGCCCTGCCTCTACCAAATAAGCTTCTCTCTCTCTCTGGGGGCGGTTCAGTGCGGCTTGTCTCACTGTCGCCGCCAAGATTTCGTCTTTCGGTAAGTCACCTGAAAAATTGAAGAGTAGCCGCAAATACTCAAAATCATCGGTTAGGGCGATGACTGCTCTCTTGCCTGCTTGATAGACAAAGTCGTGCACCAAGGGTGAGCGAGGCGGCAAGTGATTGTAGACCCTACCATCTTCTATGTAGCCTAGAATAGCGGCCTTGATTTCGGTCTTGAGCAAGGCGAAGATATGAGGTTGTTCTTTTTTAAGTTCTCTGCGACTTAGACCGAGAGCCGATGGTTTGTGAATAGAGTCGGGCGGACAGGTCACCACATCTAATACCACAGCCAGAATGGAAAGCGGCGTCTCTCCCTCTTCGTCCAGTACCGAGGTGATGAAGCTGCCAAAATCGGGTCTAGGTGCACCTTCCCTCAGGTCTGCCGTAAATGAAACAAGATTGCCGCTCATTACCTCTGCTAGAGGCTTGGCGGCAATATCTTCCATTTCATTTGCCGGCAGGTGCTTCTTAGTCAGTGGGAGTAACCTCTTTATTGGGCTTGTAGTTTTCGATACTTTCTTCGTCCGGTATGGCGCCGCTGGAGGCGCTCTTGCTGACTATAATATTGGTGTTGCCGGAGTCGTCGACCATGGTGACGCTAATTTCCGATTCTTTCATGCGTCCTTCCAGGCTTATGGTCTTAGACATCTGTTCATTCTTTTCGATGTTCCAGCCTTCGTTTTTGAGGGTTTGCTCGTACCATTGAGCTACTTTCTCTACTGAATCGGTTGAGACCAGCTGCATATATTTGCTGTAGTCGGCTGAGTCTTTGCCTTCTTCTTGCGCAGTCTGTACACCACTAGTGGTGGCACCGGGATAAATCAAAGTTTTCAGGTCTTCCGGCACACCGGCTTCCTTAACCGATGAAGTATGCTTCATATTGCCTGATGAATAACTTACTTCACCGCTTTTGCAGCCAAACATAACCAGAGGTAGGGTCGAAAGGGCTATTAGGCAAAATTTTAGTCTTCTTTCGCTTCGCATCAAGCTTTACCTTTCAGTGAGTGATCGCATAATTCACTTGTCTGAAAGAATTTTAGCAGCCGCTATTTTTAGATACAGCAATGCTGTCTGAAATGAGATTTATAGAAAGCACGGTGAAAGCAATAAGAAGCCCGGGAATGATGGCTGCGTGGGCATTCCCGCAGAAAAGACCGATTTGCCCTTCTCTCAACATACTGCCCCAGCTGGGGGTGCCTGAGCCAAGACCTAGGCCGAGATAACTCAGCCCCGATTCCAAAATTATGGCGTCGGCGGTGAGCAAGGTGGCTTCTAGGGCGGCGAGTCCGGCTAGGGCCGGCAGTAAGTGGCGAACTAGTATCTCTAGATTGCTGGCTCCCATGGCTCTGGCGGACAGTACATAGTCTTCGTCCTTTAGCTTCAAAGTCATACCCCTGGCTACCCTGGCTGCTTCCAGCCATGAGGTAGAGGCTATGGCGAAAACGACACTGATTATGGGGAGGTAGCCAAGTGAATGTTCGCTCACCTTGAGCAGGGTCTGTACTGTCTGCGGCATGGCATGGGTCAGCTCGGGAGCCGAAATGAGAGAGCTGATGGTAAGCAAAAGAACTATTGTAGGAATGGAAAGCAGACCATCCACAATTGCTGTACTGATATTGTCGATGGTGCCGCCTGAGAGCGCGCCCGCTGAGCCCCAGATAAAGCCTGCCAGGCTGGCAAGCATTGCCGAAGCCAGTCCGACTGAGAGCGTGCCCACTCCGCCTTTCATGGCTGAAAGCAAAAGATCGCGCCCCAGTCCGTCGGTACCTAGCGGATACTGCCAATTTTGGAAGGGCGCGATATCAGCTTTGTCTAATTGGCAGAGGCTATCAGGTGCAAAAAGACCGGATAGTGAAAAGAGCAGGACAGACAGCAAAATTGCGCTGCCGATGACTTTGCCCTCAATCTTCATTGATGGTCAACCTCCGGCTGAAGAGGTCGCTCAAGAAGGAAGCCAGCACTACTGCGCTACCGTAGAGCATGGTCAGCCCCATCATGACAGGATAGTTGCGACTGAGGGCTGATTCGACCGAGAGTCTGCCTAGTCCAGGTATACAGAAAATTGTTTCGATAAGCACCGAACCGCCTATTAGAGCTGGAATCTGAACACTGAGGAGACCGGCCAGGGGCAATTTGCAGTTGGCCAGCACATGCTTGAAGATTCGAGGAAAGGAGAGTCCTCGTGCCTTTGCAGCCATGACATAGGCTTTGTTTAGTTCGGCGATAAGCAGGCTGCGAGTATAGAAGGCTGCTTTTATCAGTCGCCTTAGGCTGAGAATGAAGGCGGGAGCGATGAGGTAGAGCCATTCACCCTGGTTGCCGCCGAAGATTGTCAAACTTGGTGGCGGATAGAGCCAGGGAAGAGTGGCGCACAATGCTAAAAAGAGAAAGGCTAAAAAGAAATTGGGCAGTGCATAAAGAAAGGCCATGGTCGTTTGTAATGAGGCTGCTAGGGCTCTAATTCCAGATTTGTTTTGATCTTGTCTTTTTTCTTGTTCAAGGAAGGCGAGAAAGCCACCTAAAGGAATACCAACAGTAAAAGAAATAAGGAGCGAAAAACCCACCAGGGCAACTGTGGCTGGAATCCTTTCTATGATTACTTCTTTGACGTTTCTGCCGTCTTTATAGGAGAGACCCATAGCCAAATTGCTCTTAGCCTGGCTGCTGTCGACAAAGGACAATAACCAGCGTCCATACTGCTCTACTGGGCGATCTAGAGCTAGTTCATCTTTTACTTTTTGTAGGTCTGCTTCACTGAGATCTTTCTGGGCTGAGCCCAGCATAACGTCTATGGGGCTTGCCGGTAATGAGCGCATCAGTGCAAAACTGACCAGCGAGACGACGAGCAGGGTCACTAAGGCATAGATTGTTCTTTTCAGCAAAAAGCTCATTGATATTTAGGTAATTCTCGTCATCGACATTTTGGTAAATGTATTGACTATGATAAACAATTTGGCGCAAGAGCTTTGTATTCAGTCAGGCTATGGTACATTCTTAGAAAGGACTTGCGAGTAGTCTACGGCGGCATAGCCAAGTGGTAAGGCAGAGGTCTGCAAAACCTTTATCCCCCAGTTCGAATCTGGGTGCCGCCTCCATTTCCTTCGCGGTGACAATCTTAAAAGAGATTGAAAGCCGTGATCAGCTTTCGAGAATTCGCTACAATAGTGACCGAAAGCTCACGGACGGTTGGCGCAGTTGGTAGCGCATCACTTTGACATAGTGGGGGCCACTGGTTCGAGTCCAGTACCGTCCAAATATTGAACCCAAAAACGGAGCCGCAAGGCTCCGTTTTTTCACATACATAAATCCGGAGCCGCAAGGCTCGGCTCTTTTTACCTAGTTAAATGCCAAAGCTATGGGTCGGTGGGGCTGCCTTCCAGCATGGCGAAGAACTTTCGTTCAAAGTCCCAAATATTATCGTCTTTCCAATTACTCAAACTGAGTTTGGCACTGTAGCCGCCTTCTCTGGGCAGCTTGCAGTCCACCTTCAAAATATAGTGACCCTTGTAGATGTCATTTGGATCATTGGCATGGAAGTCTTTGGTGAAGATGACCTTGCCATCCGGGTCTTCAATAGTAACGATACCTTTGTATTGCCGTCTTTCATACGGTGTGCCGAAGCCAAGCACGCAGGTGCAATTCATCTGGTAAGGAAATTGCGGTACGACAAAAAGGTCGAATAGACCCAGCGCGTCCACTTCGCCATTCTCACCGTGCTGGGCTTCTCTGCAAAAAAGTATGTAGCCGTTGTGTAGATATTTCATGACGTAATATCTTAACAGCAGAAAGCCCGGGAGACCCGGGCCTTCTTAGAGCTATTTTCACTGTTTGAGGCAGTGCTTATTTCTCTTTTCTCGAGCTGATTACAGTCTCGGCGATGTTGGAAGGCACTTCTTCATACTGGGCAAATTCCATGGTGAAGGTACCTTGACCGCGGGTTTTGTTTCTGATGTCGGTTGCATAACCGAACATTTCAGAAAGCGGAACCTGCGCTCTTACTTTAGAGAGTCCGGAGATGGTTTCCATACCTTCTACGCGGCCTCTACGGCTGGAGATATCACCGATGACATCGCCCATGAACTCTTCCGGTACTTCCACTTCTACTTTCATAACTGGTTCGAGCAGAGTGGGTTGAGCCTTCATGAAGCCTTCTTTGAAGCCCATGGAAGCAGCTGTACGGAAAGCCATTTCGTTGGAGTCGACATCGTGGTAGGAGCCGAATACCAATGAAACTTTCACGTCGATAACTGGGTAGCCGGCCATTACACCGCCCACGAGAGTATCTCTGACACCGGTTTCGCAAGCAGGTATATATTCTTTCGGAATGACACCGCCGACGATTTTGTTGACCCACTCAAAGCCACCGCCCGGGGGAAGAGGCTCGATTTCCAGGACGCAGTGTCCGTACTGACCACGACCACCAGACTGTCTGATGAACTTACCTTCGGCTTTGACAGCCTTTTTGCAAGTTTCGCGGTAAGCAACCTGCGGTTTACCGACGTTGGCTTCTACTTTGAATTCGCGAAGCAGACGGTCAACGATAATTTCAAGGTGCAATTCGCCCATACCAGAGATGATGGTCTGACCGGTTTCATGGTCGACACGCACTTTGAAAGTGGGATCTTCTTCAGCCAGACGGCCAAGAGAGACGCCCAGTTTATCGGCATCGCCCTTGGTTTTGGGTTCGATGGCTACCGAGATAACAGGGTCGGGGAAGTTCATCGATTCAAGAATAATCGGTGAGTTTTCTGCCGAGAGTGTGTCACCGGTGGTGGTGTCTTTCAAACCAACTGCAGCAACGATGTCGCCGGCAAAGGCTTCTTCAACGTCGGTGCGGTTATCGGCTTGCAACTGCACCAGACGGCTGATGCGCTCGCGCTTGCCTTTGGTGCTGTTCAAGACATAAGAACCAGCCGAGAGTTTTCCGGAATAAACGCGGATGAAGGTCAGTTTGCCGACGAAAGGATCGTTCATGACTTTGAAGGCGAGAGCCGAGAAGGGCTCGTTTTCGTCAGATTTTCTCTCTGTTTCGCTGCCGTCGGGCAAGGTGCCTCTGATGGCGGCAACGTCATCGGGAGAAGGAAGCAGTTCGACTACTGCGTCGAGAAGCTGCTGGACGCCTTTGTTTTTGAAAGCTGAACCGCAAAGAATCGGGATCAGTTTGTTGTTGCAAACTGCTCTACGCAAAGCATCTTTCAGAGACTCTGTGTTTATTTCTTCGCCTTCGAGATATTTGCCCATGAGTTCATCATCGGTTTCGACAATGGCTTCCACCAGCTGGTGACGCCACATGTCTGTCTCTTCTTTCATGTCAGCGGGAATGTCGACGATATTGAATTTCTGACCCATCGGATCTTTTTCATCATAGACATGGGCTTTCATTTCGACCAAGTCGATGAGTCCTTTGAAATCGCCTTCAGCGCCAATCGGAATCTGGATGGGATGAGCATTAGCCCAAGTGGTAGTCATGCCGGGCAGCTGCTCTTTAATTTGTTTGACTACTTTGAAGAAGTCCGCACCGGTGCGGTCCATTTTGTTGACCAAGATCATGCGGGGTACTTCGTAGCGGTTGGCTTGCTTCCAAACTGTGTTGGTTTGGGGCTGCACGCCGCCGACGGCGCAAAGTACGATGACGACACCGTCAAGAACGCGCATCGAGCGCTCAACTTCAACTGTGAAGTCGACGTGTCCGGGGGTGTCGATTAGGTTGATGCGCTTGCCTTTCCACTGACTGGTGATGGCGGCGGCGGTGATTGTGATACCGCGCTCTTTTTCCTGTTCCATCCAGTCGGTGAAGCTTGTGCCTTCGTGCACTTCGCCCATTCTGTGAATCAGACCCGAATAGAAGAGGATGCGCTCTGTGGTTGTGGTTTTGCCGGCATCGATGTGGGCGGCAATACCCATGTTACGTATATTTTTGAGTTCTACTGTCCTTCCTGACACGGGTTCTGTTTTCCTTTCTTTGACGCTATCCATACATGACCTGCTTGAAGTGAGCTTCTTATTTGTAACCGGTTTGTTGAGGTTATCACTGAGGTGGTCAGCCCCTTTGATTCTTCATAAAGTTTCCAAGTTTGGCTATTTTATTTGTTACAGAAGCGGCTTCACATTTTTAAAGGCAAACGCCCCGGCTCATGCCGAAGCGTTTCTAAAGCCTGTTCAATCGCCCTGTCTTGAGCCCTGCTTAGACTTAATAGCGATAGTGAGCGAAAGCTTTGTTGGCTTCAGCCATCTTGTGGGTTTCGTCTTTCTTCTTGACGGAAGCTCCAGTGCCGTTGGCGGCATCGAAGAGTTCAGAGGAAAGTCTTTCAGCAAAAGTGCGGCCCGGACGCTTTCTGGAGTTGTTGATGATCCATTGGGTAGCGAGGGCGAAGCCACGAGTTTGCTTCACTTCAACCGGCACTTGGTAGGTCGAACCGCCAACCCTTCTGGCTTTTACTTCAACCAAGGGGGTGACGTTTTTCACTGCTTTGTTGAAAACATCCAAGGGCTCTTGCTTGGTTCTGTCTTTAAGAATTTGCAGAGCTTCGTAGAAGAGACTCTGGGCGGTGCTGCGCTTACCGCGCTGCATCATGCGGTTGACGAAACGTGAGACCAGTTGGCTGTTGTAAACGGGATCAGCCTTCGGAATTCTCTTGTCGGCTACTTTTCTGCGGGACATTTCAATCTTCTTCCTATATTGAACTTCTTAACTGCTTATTTTTTCTTGCCGCCGGCAGCTGCTGCCTGACCCGGCTTAGGACGTTTGGCGCCATACTTGGAGCGTCCCTGCATGCGGTCTTTGACACCAGCTGTATCGAGGGCGCCTCTGACGATGTGATAGCGAACACCCGGAAGATCTTTGACCCTGCCGCCGCGAATGAGCACAACCGAGTGCTCTTGCAAGTTATGGCCGACACCGGGGATATAGGCGGTAACTTCAATACCGTTTGTCAGTCTTACCCTGGCGATTTTGCGAAGAGCCGAGTTCGGTTTTTTCGGGGTGGTTGTCTTTACCTGGGTGCAAACGCCGCGTCTTTGCGGGCAAGATTTCAAGGCCGGGGACTTAGTCTTGTAAGTCACTTTGGCACGTTCGCGTCTGATCAACTGGTTTATGGTAGGCACCACTTAACTCCTAAAAACACAAGCTAAAAACAGGTATCCCCAACAGATACCGCGAACGTTCAGATTATCAGAAGAGCGACTGGATATATAAGAACTTCGCAAATCATTTACAATGCTAAGCCAAGATTATCGAATTATTAGCTGTGAAGCCCTATATGGGGCGGCTTCTTAGCAGCGCTTAATTAAGCGAACCCGGCCAGATGTCGGTCATTTCTCTATTAATATTGATGGCTGGATTGCCAAGTGCCGGTAAGTTGACTGAGGTCTCTAGAGAAAGTTTGCGCGGCTTCTTCGCTCTCATCCAGTAGTCTCTGGTGAGCAACGAGAAGTCTCCCAGTCTTTCCAGCCCAGCCGCCTCAAGTGCCTCCACCACCGACTTTTGGAAGTCATAAGCTTTTACGACTACCATGCCTTTCATACCGGCTCGGCGCATTATCGAAAGCACAAAGTTGATCATGTCGGGGGCTGTATGGGCAAAGCCCGGGTGCACGGCAAACTCTAAATGATAGTCGCCTTCGCGGTGGGCGGTTACCCGGCAGGCTGATGTAATCACTTTTCGCTCCTGGTCTTGCGAAACCCAGAACCAACTACGACGGCGCAGCAACCTTCTTGCTAGAGTGTCCAGACTTTCGACTTTAATTGGAAAGACTCTAAAATCAAGCGGAGTGTGTTGGAAAGTAAGGCGGATATCGGCCGGCAGAATATCTTCGTGCAACTGGTAAAGTCCGATTTGATCTTCGGGCAGCGCCAGGCGGAAGGCTTCTGAATTGATTTCAGCAGCCTGCAGCTTGAGGTCGCTTGGTACTTGATAATGCGTGATGCGGGCTGATCTTCTAAAGCCACAACTACCGAGCAGCGATAGGGCGGCTGGATTGCGATCCGACACTTCCGCTATGAAATGGCTGATTCCCTGACTACCAAAGAGAGCACAGGCAAAGCGCAGAAGTTCTTGGGCAATACCTCGACCGCGATGGTTGGGATGGACCACCAAGTGATCTACCTGCCAACAAGACTTTGATCTGCCAATTGGATGCAGTGAAATCAGCCCCAGAATGAGACCGTCCTCTTTGGCTATATATACAGATGGGGAAACATGCAGGTGGCAGGGCAGCCAATGCTGCCAGAAAGCCAGTCCTGTGATTAAGTAACGTTCTTCGGCACAAAAGCTCTCATAAGGCACAGGTTCTTCCTGGTAACGCAAAAGTGCCCTTACCTGGGTCGAATCGGTGGCAAATAGAGGCTGGATCTTAATCATATGAAAATAATACCACTTACAGAATGGCTGCCAAGTGAGCCGCTCTCAAGCTCTACTTCTTATTTACCGCTAGAATACTTCGCATGACTAAGCAAGGCAAAGCTCAAAACGAGAAAAAGAAAGACGGGGACAAACCGGTTTATCGCACTGTCGCCGATAATCGCCGGGCTCGGCACGACTTTGAGATATTAGAGACCCATGAGGCGGGCATCAGTCTGCTTGGTACCGAAGTTAAGGCGATTCGCGCCGGAAAGGCTAATTTGCAAGACAGTCATATCCGCATAGAGGACGGCGATCTCTGGCTCTATAACTGCCATATATCTCCCTACGATTATGGCAATAGATTCAATCATGAGCCAACCAGAAAACGTCGCTTGCTCATGCATTCTAGGCAGATTCTCAAGTTAAAGGCTACAACCCAGGAAAAGGGTCTGACCTTGATACCGCTTAAGCTCTACTTCAAAGGAAACTTGGTAAAAGTAGATCTGGCGGTGGTGCGAGGTAAAAAATTGCATGATAAGAGAGACACGATTGCCAAGCGCGAAACCAAGCGCCAACTCGATAGAATTACTAAAACAAGCCGCTATTAAGAAGTAACAGGAGATAGAGCGAAGGTGAAGAAAGTGGGTGTTGTCAGCACGGTTGTTTTGTTCTCGCTTTCCTTTGTGCTTAGTTTACTGGTCAATCTCTGGTCGGCCACTGCAGCTTATGCCGCTTCTCCTGTCGCTGTGCTGAAAAGTGCGCGAAATGCGGCTGTTTATCAAGATCAACATATAGGCACATTCGAAGATGATTTCAAAGTCTTCAAGTCGACCATGGACGGAGCCAACGTTCGTTTTGACGAGTTGAGCGATGCCGATATTGAAGCCGGGCAGAGTAAACTTTCCGGTTATAAGCTTATCGTTGTGCCGCTCTTGGTCGATATTCCTGCCACTGAAGTAGCCGCCTTGAACGCTTATCAATCAGCCGGCGGTAAATTGCTCATCACCGATGGTGCTGGTGTCGCCGGCAGTGGCGCCTTGCAACTCATGGCTTTGGCTGGTGTACAAGCTTTAAATAGGGTGACTCTAAAAGAAGTAGGCAATCTCAACTGGCCCCGCGAACCCTTGCCTTTGTCGGCTGAGTTTGCCATCGCTTCGGTGGTCAGTGAGCTGACTCCCACGGCTTCAGCTAAAGCGCTTGCTTCATGGCAGAATTCGCAAGCCGTAATCACCCGCAGTGGTAATTGTGCTTTCCTTGGTTGGGCACCGGGCTTGCAAGGTGAAATTTCTTCCAATAGTCAGCTAATCGCCCAGATTCTTGATGAACTGGCGCCTGGCATTACCCAGCAAGCAGCTGTGCAGATAAGTTATGCCGAGTATCAGACTCTATCAAGCGAATTGGATTATTTGGCCAAGCGCACAGATGAAGCTGTGAAGACAGCCAAGCAGGCTGACTTTAGCGTTCCACTTAAGACCATTCAAAGCTTTTATGATTCAGGGCTGGAACATGTCAAAGCCTTTAACGAGGCCTATAGAGACCGTCGTTTCTTGGAAGCCGACGAGAGATTGCAAAAAGCTAGACAAGATTTCGCCATGGCATTTGCTCAAGCCATGCCGGTTAGACCCGTCGAAGCCCGTTGTATCTGGTTGGACCGCGGCACTATTGTTGCCACCAAGAGTCCTAAAGGCATGGCTGATCTATTTGATAAGTTGAAGTCAGCCGGTATCAACGTCGTCTATTTCGAGACCAATAATGCCGGCTTCACCATGTATCCATCTAAGATGGCCAGTCAAAATCCCGAGACTTTGGGCTGGGACCCTTTCGGTACCGCCCTTGCCGAAGCGCGCAAGCGCAAGATGGAGTTTCATGCTTGGTTCTGGATCTTCAACGTGGGAAATGCAAAGCACAATCCGATTATCGGAAAAGAAGCCGATTATCCTGGACCGGTTCTCACCAGCCACGATTTTACTTGGGCTCTGACATCGAGTACTGGTTCGCTTTTGCCGCCTAAACAGTTCGAGTACTGGTTGGACCCGTCCAACCCTGACTGCCGCAGATATTGCAAAGACTTGATTGTTGAAGTGATGAATACTTACAAAGTCGACGGTATTCAGCTCGATTATATTCGCTATCCTTTCAACAACAAGGGCTCAGAAATGGGCTTCAACTGGCTTGCCCGTCAGAAATTTGAAAGGGAGACAGGTCTCTCTCTAGATAGAATGGATGATGAGACCAGGCAGATGTGGGTGCACTGGAAAGCTGCGCAGATCACTAGTTTTGTCAAAGAAGTTTCTGATTTGATTAGACCGATGCAGCCGGGAATCCGCATTTCGGCTGCGGTCTATGCTTTCCCCAGGCGTATGCGCGTCAACGCCATTCAGCAGGAATGGGAGACCTGGGTGGCCAATGGTTGGGTCGATACCATCAATCCGATGACTTATGTGGCCGTGCCCAAAGAATTCACTGAACAAGCTTCTTTTGTGAGAGAGTCCACCCAGGACAAAGGTCTGGCTTATCCCGGTCTTTCTATTAGACAGCTTGATACTGCCGGTCTAATTGAATTGCTCGATTCTTCTCGTGTGACCGGTACTCTTGGTACAACCATGTTTGCGGCTGCTCACCTTGATGATAAGAAAGTCAATGTTCTAAAGGTCGGACCCTATAGAAGAGCAACTATATTGACACCACAGGCGGAGCCACTAAAGGCCAGTCGGGTTTTGTTCGATGATTTTGCCGCAATGGTCAATCGCTATTTGCAAGATCCCAAGAAACGCATTATGTCTGATACCGCCAGCACTAATGATGTGGTCAATCAGATTGATACAGTGCAGAGATCGATGCACAATCTAAGTGGCCGAGCCAGCGCCGATGAAATTGATAACCTCCTCAAAGATGTAACCGGTCTGCATTCGACCTTGAAAGAATGGCTCAGGCTGGAAGCCTTCATTCAGAGAGGTTTTAGAGCACAATATATCGCCAACTATCTCTCGCAAGTGGAAGCTATATTGCAATATGCCGGTACCCGCAGTCGCGCCCAAGAGAAATCGAATGATGTGGCCGGCGGCAAGTCTGGCTCTGAAAGCTGATGCCATTTGTAAGGACGTTTGCTCTAGTCGTGATTTGGTTTGACTGATGCCCGAGAGCTGGGAACTATTCAAGATCTTTTCTGACAACGCTGCTCAAAACGGCGACCTTAAGACTGCCGAAGAGTATCTCTGGAAAGCCATAGATGCTGCCGCTGAGACTAATTCACCACTTAAGCTGATATTGTGTATGGACTCACTCGGTGATTTCTATTACCGATTGAAGCGCTTTAGTGAGGCACAGTCTATCTATAGTGATAACCTCGAAAAGCAGATCTCTGGTCTCGGTCTAGACCACCCTGAAGTAGCAAATACTCTCATCAAACTCGGTTCTTGTCAGAACTTTCAAAACAGAATGAAAGAAGCCGAAGATAGTTATAAGCAAGCCTTGCTCATTACTATCATTCGCTTTGGTCTGGAAAGTGCGCAAGCTGCAAACATAGTCAGGCAGCTTAGTGCCGTTTATCAGCGGCAGGGAAAAGTTTTTGATATTAGAGAAGTAACCGGCGGTGCGCCCCCGCCCCCGCCACCTGAACCAATCGAAGCGCAGACAATTTGTCGGACCTGTCATCGCCCTTATAAAGGCGCGCAGTGTCCGACTTGTACGCAGTTCAGAATGACTGCCATGAAGCTCGACGAACAAGAGCGTCTGCAAGTGGTTATCGCCACAAGAGATATCAGACCTGGGACAGTGATCACAATTAGTTCGGTGGCTCTCGATTTTCGCATGGCTTCAAAGTTTGACGCTTACTTTGATGTGCGCCATGTCGTAGGCAAGACGGCAGTCAATCTGGTACCGCAGGGTGCGGCTCTCAAGCTCAACGATATTGATTTGAGAAGTTAGTCTCTAAGCAAATTGATCTGTCCTGAATAATTTCAAAATGGATTTATAGAACCTCAAAAGGATCTATATAACCTCAAAAGGCTCCTTCAAAAGAAGGGGATCTTTAAAGCCTCAAAAGGCTCCTTCTATCGAAGGGGATCTATAAAACCTCAAAAGGCTCCTTCAAAAGAAGGAGCCTTTGTTTGAAAAAGGAGGAAGAATTAGATTAAATGCCGTGAGGCTATCTAATTATTCTTAGTTGTTGTTGTTGGACCAGTCGGTAACCGGGGTCACAGGAGTGATTACCGGTTGGGCGTAGGTCACTTCGACCACCGGTTGAGCCGGAGGAGCGAAGTTGGTCTGGGGCTGAGCAGGAGCAGCTGCTTGGGCAGCGGCTTGTTGCTGAGCGTAGGTCTTGAAGGTTTCTTCGATAAGACCGGATTTTTCGCGGAGCAAATACTCTATATAGTCGCCGCGGCTCATGCGGGAGGCGGCTACTTGCTCATCGAGGAGTCTGTGGGCCATGGGAGTTACGCAAACGGCAGTGGTGGTGCCTCTGTTCTTTCCGAAGAAGAAAGACTTGGCGCCGCCTTTGGGGCCGGTTTGTTTGGCTTGGGGGGGCAGTCTCAATGGGGGCATGCCGGCACGCTCGCGAATAAGCATTTCAACGTAATCACCGTTGGAAACGCCTGCGGCAGCGGCTTGCTCTTTCAAGAGCTGGCGGCCGAGAGCCGTCAGGTTGAAGGAGACCGAACCCGACTCTTTGCCCGGGAAGCGTGAACGTCTCGGGGAAGAGGCTTTGGCTGGAGCTGGTGTTGTCTGGACCGTTGTATTCATCTAACTTTCGGCAGTGCTACCGGAGTGGTTTCCCCCGCTCGCTGGTATTTACTCTGCCTTTCCTCCTTTTCTCAGAAAACGGAACCCTACTGGTACGAAATCAAGACTCTGTCTTGTAAATTGCGACGGCTAAAGCCATCAAGTTTCCAACGCACATCTTTCAGTCGATTAGCAAAAGCTAGTCGACCCGACGACCTGTGTCGTCCTGTTCTTGGAAAGTATACCGTATCTCTCGACTTATCTCTTGGCTTTTAGCTTATGAGTTATTTAGACAAGTACTCTTTGAAATCGTTTTTTACTTCGCTCTCAAGAGTATGGCAACCCTTTCCAAGACCTTGATTATAGAGCAAAGTTACAAGAATGATGCAGTAGTCATGTATTACGATCTTTTCATAACTCTCTAAGCGAGAGCTTCATGACAACCGCTTAATTCACGTGCCAGTGCTGACTTATAGCCAAATTATTGAAGCCAAGAGCAATGAGAGATCCAAGAGTTGCTCCAACAAATACTTCTACAGGTGTATGTCCTAGAAATTCTTTAATACGCTCATGAGATAGCTTTGGGTGATCTGAAAACAATTCGATCATCATCTTATTGAGCACCTTGGCTTGCAGTCCGACCGTTCTTCTTACGCCGGCTGCATCGTACATAACAATGAAGGCAAGACAAAGGGCAATGGCAAATGAGACCGAGTTAAAGCCCTCAATTAGACCGACTGAGACAGCCATGCCCATGGTGCAGCTGGAGTGCGATGAAGGCATACCACCGGTGGTTGCCACCATGCGCATGTCAAGCTTGCCTGTTGTCAGTAGTTTGATGATTACTTTCAAGACTTGCGCTATAGAACTGCTCATCAAAGTGACAAGAATTACCTGCCAGCCTCTGCCGTCCAATGAGGGCGTAGCCACATCGGCAAAGATAGGGTCGGCAAAGATAGAAAAGGAAAGGCTTTGGTAAAGGTAGTCCATACTAAACTCGTTTATTTTTCTCTATTTATAGAATAGGAAAGCAAAGATTGCAGCGCTGGGTAAGAAGGGTTGTCAAGCGAGGATTCTTTGATCAGTTCCTTTCCTTCCTTTTCCATTTCTTTCAACTTGGCTTTTGCCCCTTCTACTCCAAAGATACTGACCCAGGTGGCTTTATTGCTGGCTTGGTCTTTACCCGGAGTTTTGCCGAGGCTTTCGGCACTGCCGGTGACATCAAGCAAATCATCGGTAATTTGAAAGGCTAAACCAATAATTTCACCCAGTCGGGCTAATGATTGTAGCTGTCTCTCAGGGGCTTGCAGCAAGGCCCCGCCCGCCCAGAGTGAGAATTTTATAAGGGCACCGGTCTTACGGGCATGAATGTTGCGCACAACTTCTTCAGAAACGCTTTGCCCGGTAAATTCCATATCGAGAACTTGGCCGCCGACCATGCCACTCGGGCCGGTGGCACGACAAAGTTCGAGGCTGACTGAAAGTAAGGCACCTTTATCAATTTTCTCGTGGCAATAGCTGAGCAGCACTTCCTGGGCCATGACTAGTAGGCCGTCGCCGGCCAGAAGTGCCATGGCTTCGCCGAAGACTTTATGATTGGTGGGCTTACCCCTTCTCAGATCGTCATTGTCTAGACAGGGCAGATCGTCATGAATCAGACTCATGGCGTGGATCATTTCAATGGCGGCACAGAGAGGCAGAACCAATTCGACCGGGTCCAAGTCTTTAAGCTGCGGGGCTCTCTCCACTGCTTCGGCTCCTGCAATCGTTAGAGCCGCTCTAAGTCTCTTGCCTCCGGACAAAGCCGAATAGCGCATTGCTTCATATAAGGTAGAAGGCTTCCAATTATTTTTTTCAAGACTCTCACGACTTTCACTTCTCTCGCTCAAGTAAAAGTCCAGAGCCTTTTCCAATCTCGCTCTTCTCACATCTAAATAAGAAGTGAAATCAAAAATGGCTTCCTTATTGGTTTGCTGCATTGCTTACTTCAGAATTTTTTTCAAGGCTTGAATAAACTTCAAACCTTCAACACCTAGAGTGACGAGGCTTCTTTCCTTGGCATTCCACAAAGAAAGTAAGGGACCAATTTTCTTAGCCACGTCGATATAGTCGAGGGGGCTAGGGGAGTGACTTTCTTTTGGCATGGTAAGCCTTTCAGTCAGATCTTCGAGATTATAGCGAGTCGCTTGAATTTGCAGAAAAGCGCGGTCACGTAGAGTGTCGATGAGAGTCTCAGCTTCGGCCAGTTGGGCTTGCAATTTTTTATGGTTTAGACCAATGACCAGACAACCGAGGGCGAGAACCAAGGCTATACCAGAGATACCGAGCTGAGCCACCCACATCAAAATAGGGCTGCTTTTGTTTATCATCCAGTAGGCATTTGGCGCAAGCAAGATCAAGGCTAGAGCGGCAAGCAGAAAACCTAATGCTGAATAGAAAAAGCCCACCAAGAGAATCGTGGTACGAACTTTGTCCATGACCATAAGCAAAGCCTGGCTCGGCAAGACTACAGCCGGAGCGGCCGCTGCTTGAGGCACCGTTGGCGACATCAGATAAGTTGATTTAGTTTCAGGTTCAGGTTCAAGTAAATCTGGCATGTTTTTCTCGCTTATTTGAGCAAGTCTCTGGCGATGAGCATACGCTGAATTTGGTTTGTACCCTCATAGATTTGACCGGCTTTGGCATCCCGAAAAATTCTTTCGATAAGAAGATTTGGTTTCAAACCTTCGATACCGATAAGAGACATGGCTTGGGTGGAGACCTGCATGGCCACGTCGGTGGCCTGGGTCTTGGCCATGGCGGCAATGGTTACCGATGGCTCTCCGGCATCTATTAGACGGGCGGCTTGGTAGGTCAAAACTCTGGCTGATTCGGTGAGAACAGCCAAGTTTCCGAGGGCCAGGGCTTGACCGTTCAGGTCGGCGCCGCAGTGACCGTCAAGGTAGGCTCTTCTAAGAGTTTCGGTGCAGGCATCCAAAGCACCCTGCGCCCAGCCTATCGACTGCGCCGCAATTGTCACTCTTCCTTTAGCCAGGCTGGAAAGAGCCACTTTCCGACCTTCACCATGGGCGCCCAAAAGGTTTGCCTTCGGCACTTTGCAGTCGTCGAAAACTATTTCGCAAGTGGAATAGCCGCGCATGCCCAGCATGTCGAATTTTTGACCAATAGAAAAGCCTGGGAAATCTCTTTCGACAATGAAGGAGGTAATCTGGGCTTTTTCGCCACCCAAGAGCTTGGCCATGACTATATAGAAATCGGCTGAAGCCCCTGATGTGATAAAGGTTTTAGTGCCATTGAGCAGATAATGATCGTCCATCTCTCGGGCAGTGGTTTCTATAGCCGCAGTATCGGAGCCGGCATTGGGTTCGGTCAAACCGAAGGCGCCGAGATATTCGCCGGTTGAGGCTTTTGTTAGATATTTCTGCTTTTGCTCGGCTGTGCCAAAGCGATAAATCGGCTCCTGACAAAGCACATGCACGCCTAGTGAACTCATAATTGGTACGCAGGTGCGACCAAACTCTTCATTTACCAAGCTAAATGATAAATAGTCGCCGCCGGCACCGCCATATTCGCCAGGGAAAGGCAGGGCGCCCAGTCCTTCTTTGCAGGCTGCTTGGAAAAGGTCTTTTCTGAACACATTTTCGCTGTCGCTGGCCATCACCTCGGCCAAAGGAATTCTCTTGGCAAAGGCTTTGGCTTTTTCGAGCCATTTCAACTGGTCCGGCGTGAACTTGCCAGTCTTTGTGCTGGTTTCGGTGCAAAGACCGGATTGATTTAGTAGCGCCTCTTTATCTAGAGCGTCTTTGTTTATCATGTTCTTGGCCTTGTTTTTGCCTCTAGTTCAAACAATAGATCATAGCATTTCTTATTGCCCCAAAAGCTCAATGCTTATATCTTGAGGCTTACAGTGAGGGCGATTCTGTTTTACAATTAATCTGTGTCAGAGATAGTCAAGCCTAAAGTTTTGAAGCCGGGCGATACCATCGGGGTGATTGCCCCATCTTCGCCTACTTTCGAGCCGGGCTATCTAGAATCGACCTTGGCTTGGCTTGGCAAGCTCGGTCTCAAATATAAGCTTGGCAAGAACACCTTTCGCTCTTACAGCAGTTATGCCGGCTCCGACGAAGCTCGTTTGGCCGATTTGCATGAGGCTTTCGCCGACCAAGCTGTCAGTGCCGTTCTGCCTTTGCGGGGCGGCGCCGGTGCCAGTCGGCTTCTGCTAAAGCTCGACTATGGTCTTTTGGCTGCCAATCCCAAAATTATTTGTGGATTTAGCGATATCACCGCCTTACTCTTGGCTGTTCATCAAAAGACAGGGCTTGTTACCTTTCATGGACCAACTCTCAATCTCATGTATGAAAGTGCCTACACCCATGCTTATTGGCAGAAAGCCTTGATGAAAACTCAGCCAATCGGCCTGATCACCGAACCAGAGGAAAATGACAAGGAGCAAGGTGATGCCTGGGGGGCTAGTTATCCCTCGCGCATGGTGATAAACCCTGGGCGCGCCTCTGGAAGATTGACCGGCGGCTGTCTGACTCTAATTCGGGGGTTGATGGGTACACCTTTTGAAATAGAAACCAAAGACAGATTAGTCTTTATCGAAGATGTTGATGAAGAACCGCATGCCATGGATAGAATGCTCACCCAGCTGGTTTTGGCCGGCAAGTTCAAAGAGGCGCGCGGCATTATTATTGGCGACTGTTCCGGTTGCAGACCGGGCGGCAGCAAAAGAAACAGTCTCACCCTCAATCATGCTCTCGAAGAGGTCTTGCGAGAGCGACTTTCTAAGCTCGATATTCCTGTGGTCTATGGCTTTAAAATAGGTCATACAGCCGACAAGATTACCTTGCCCATCGGGGTGGAAGCCAGTCTTTATGCCAGTGACCAAGCCGGTCTACCCTATCTAAATAGATATAAAAGCGGTCAGTCGGCGGTGCGTTTGAAAATAGAAGAAGGAGCTTTGTGTGATAAAGCCACCCCATCTAAAAAATAAAGATCTGGTGGCTATCGTCGCCCCTTCTTCGCGTCCGGCTCGTCCTTCCGACTTAAGGCGCGCCGTGGCTATTATAGAGTCAATGGGTCTGCGGGCTAGACCGGGCAAGAATATCTTCAAGACACATGGCTTTAGCGCCGGTACCGACCAAGAGCGGCTTTCTGATTTAGTCGAAGCCTTTACTGATGACGAAGTCAGGGCTGTCTGGAGCATCACCGGCGGTTATGGTGCTCTGCCTCTTTTGCCTCATCTGCCATATGAGTCAATCAAGAAAAATCCCAAGCTGGTTATAGGCTTTGATGACTTCAGTCATCTCAGTTTGGCTGTTCACGTCAAGACCGGGTTAGTCACCCTCCACGGTCCCAATTTAGATAAAGTGAATAATAAAGAGACTTTTGAGCGGGTGAAGCGCAGCCTGACGCATTCTGAGTATGAGCCCTTGCAGACTACCGATGCCGTGCTTGGTGATTTTGGCTTTCCAGCGGTTGAGGGTTTGGGCAAAGGCAAGCTGATAGCCGCCAATCTCACTGCCTTGGTGTCGCTTTTCGGCACCGAGTTCGAGCCAGATCTTGGCGGTGCGGTGCTGGTCTTGGATGATTACAAAGAAAGAAATGATATTCTCGATCGTTGGTTCAATACCCTTTATCTTTCAGGGAAAATGTCCAGTTTAGCCGCTCTTGCCCTTGGCTGTTTTGATGCTTGCGATAGCCGCGGTGCTTTCAATATGCTTTCTTTCGAAGAGCTGGCTATGGATAGATTGATAGAAATGGGCTTGCCTTCTTGTTTCAATTTGCCCTCGGGAAATGGAGCCGGCACCGTGCTCGCCCTTGGGGTGGAAGTATCTTTAGACAGCCTAGCTGGCAGGCTGACTTATTTGGAGTCTGTGCTTAGCAAGTAACCAAGACTGGCAGCTCTGCTTTTGTCTTTCTGGGCCTGACCATTGAGACCGAGGGCGGCATTGGCAAAGGCTCTATAGTAAAAAGCCTGACCGCATTCAGGATCAATAGTGAGGGCGGCAGTGGCATCCTTAATTGCTTTATCGAATTTACCAAGCAGGTTATTAAGTCGAGCTCTTCTTAGATAGTTGAATTCATCATCTTCATTGAGGCTGATGCTGAGATTGTAGGCTTGCATCGCTTCTTTGTAATTTTGCAGGGTGGTATAGGCATCACCTTTGTAGGCATAAGCCATGGCTTGGTCTGGTTCAATCTTTAGCACTCTATCGCATTGATTGAGGCAATCTAGAGGTTTGTCATAGTGCAAATAAACATAGGCAGTCATGCAGCCGAGGTCGGGATCGTTCGGGAATTTTTTCAGGGCGGCTGAGCAGGCGCTCAGTGCTTCCTGATACTTGCCGCTATAGGTGAGCGCTTCAATATAATTCAAGGTGTTTTCCAGATCGGGCTCTGCTTGAAAGGCTTGCTCACTCAATTCCAGGAAGCTCTTATCATCGCCGAGTCTTCTTGCTGCTCTAACTGCCAGGGTGAGATATTTTGTTTCTCCCGGTTCTAGGCTGCAGAGCAGACTTAGATCTTTTGCTGCTTGCTTGACCGACAAAAGATCGTTCATGGCCAAGCAGGCTCTGCCTCTACTGGCCAGGGCTTCTTTGTCTTGAGGATTTTCCTGAAGTTTGACCGTGCTCGCTTTTATAGTTTCTTTGATGCGCTCTTTGTCGTCGAAGCGACTGCTTGAATGTAGAACTCTAGGATCAAAGGAAAAATAAATGCTGACTGGATCATCCATGAAGGCTGGCGGTTTTGGCAGCGGTCTTGCTGCCTCTACTGCTAGTATCATGGCTCGATTGATTTCAGGGTTGACGCCCTTTACTATTTTGACTCTATTTGGTCGACCATTGCCATCGATTTCAAAAGAGATGATGCCGAATTGGGCGCTGGCAAGAGTAGGATGAAACTTAGACTTGATATGTTCTTGCAGGTCTTTGACATAGCGTCTGATTTCGATTTGATGAGCAGCCCTTTCGCTCTTTTCTCTTTCTCTTCTTTGCTCTCTACTTTTGGCTTCCTTTTCTCTATCTTCGGCTGACATTTCTTTTTCTTCACGGCAGCCGCTAAGCGAATGACAGAGCGTCAAAGAAAGAAGCAGAGTGAGGGCGCAATTTCTAATTGATTGGTTTGCCAACATTTTAGAGACCTGAAATAGACTGAGCCAGCCTTTCTTCCAAGTATGAGACTTCACCGCTGACGATGCTTGCCATAGCCTTAGGTAATTGCGAGATAAGGTCGGAAGCAATCAAGATCGGATTCGGATTGTTCTCTTCCCCTCGGGCAGCCAGGTCGCCGGCTCTTCCATGAATATAGACAGCGGCGCAGGCGGCATCGAAAGTATCCAGCCCCTGGGCGGCTAGTCCGCCGATGATGCCCGAGAGTACGTCGCCGGCTCCGGCGGTGGCCATGCCGGGGTTGCCGGTGGGATTGATAAAGACCCTTCCGCCCGGCTCGGCTATCACCGTATAAGCGCCCTTCAACACAACTACGGCATTAAACCTGGTCGCTGCTTCGAGGGCATGGCTAATTCTATCTGCTTGGATTGCTTCAGTCTCTTTGCCAAGCAGGCGAGCCAATTCGCGAGGGTGCGGGGTCAAAATAAAGTTCTTACCACCGCAGAATTTGTTTGGATTTTTTGCAATACAGTTGAGTGCATCGGCATCGATGACGCAGCTGATTCCGAGCATTTCAGTAAAGCTAAAGACTAGTTCCACACTGTCGGAGCCTTGAGAAAGTCCTGGTCCGATGATGCAAGCTTTGACTGAACCCAGCAGTTCAGATAGTTCGCCGAGAGCTTCGGCACTGATTGATTGTTTGCTGGTTTCGCTCAAAGGTTTATAAACAATTTCGCAGGCCGGCAGCCCGGCAATGAGAGAACGAGGCGTGGCCAGATAAGAAAGGCCGGCCCCTGACTTGAGGGCGCTTTTGGCTGCCATAACGGCAGCACCGCTCATACCCAAACTGCCGGCCACGGTCAATACTTGGCCGAAAGTGCCTTTATGCGCATCAAGCGGGCGCAGAGGCAAGAGCCCTTGCACCGCACCACAGGTGGTGAGATAGATTTTGCGATCGGCCGTTAGGTTATAGATGTCCTCTTTGGCGTCGTCAAAGTCGGGTAAGCCGATATCGACCAAACTCATATCGCCGGCAAATTCAGCCCCCGGATAAGAAAGGTGCCCCGGCTTTAGATGGGCGAAGGTAATTGTATGATCAGCTCTTACCGCCACCCCCATGACGGCACCACTGTCTGAATTGATGCCTGAGGGAAGGTCTATAGATAGAACCGGTCTGGCGCTATTGTTTATTGCTTCGATTACCTTGCGGTGCAGACCTTCAACCGGTCTAGTTAAACCGGTGCCGAAGATGGCGTCGATGATCACGCTAGCCCCGCCGGTGATACTATCGAGGGTCTCCTCCAACTCTTGGTCGAGATAGTCTTCGGTGAGGCTTACAGTTTCAATATCCAAGGCTTGCAATAGATTCTTCATTGTTTTGGTCTCGGCTGAAAATCTTTCATCGTCGAGACTTCCCAAAATAAAAACCGAAGCAGGAATGCCCCAGAGATTGAGATAGCGAGCCGCTACCATTCCGTCTCCGCCATTATTGCCTGTGCCTGCAAAAATGGCCACATGACCGGGACTGCTGTTCCAAAGAGGCAAAAGGCAGTGGGCTACCGCTCTTCCTGCAATCTCCATAAGGGATTGGCCCCAGTCGGCTCCGGTTTTTTCTTTGACAAAATCGATATAGTTTTTCTCAAGCTCTCTAATTTGAGCGGTGGTTGGTATGCGCAAATTACTTGAGATCATCGACAGCCTCGTCTTTCTTTTGGTCTTTTTTGTCAGCCCGATCTTTATCTACTAAGAAACAACGCACCACATGCTCGCTGCCGCTTCCTGCCGCCAAAGATTTCACTTCTAAGGGCGGCACAAGCTGGCTGCATTCGGCTTTCTTTTCAAAATGGCAGCGGTCTTCAAAGCGGCAGCCTTTAGGTAATTCGGTTAAGCTAGGCGGCTGGCCATCAATTGGCTTGAGGCGCTTTGACTCTTTGCGTGGAATGGAATTGAGTAATCCTATTGTGTAGGGATGCTTAGGGTTCTGGAAGAGCTCTTTCACATCGGCATATTCGACAACGGAGCCGGCGTACATCACCGCAACCTGGTCGCACATTTCGGCCACCACCCCCAGGTCGTGGGTGATTAAGACAACGGCGGTACCCCGTTCTTTCTGGATATCGCGCAAGAGGTCGAGTATCTGCGCCTGTACGGTTACATCGAGGGCTGTGGTGGGCTCGTCGGCAATAAGCAAGGTCGGTTCGCAGGCAAGAGCCATGGCAATCATGACACGTTGTCTCATACCACCAGAGAACTGGTGAGGATAGTCGTCTATGCGACTTTTAGCTTCGGGGATACGCACGCTCTCTAGAGCTTCAATAGCCTTTAGTTTTGCCTCCTTATAAGAAAGCTTTTGATGCAGTTCGATGGCTTCAATTATCTGGTCGCCGATTTTATAGACCGGATTTAGTGAAGTCATAGGGTCTTGGGGAATGAGGGCGATTCGATTGCCCCTAATTGCTCTCATCTGAGCTTCGTCCAAACTCAAGAGGTCGACGCCGTCAAAGATAATCTTGCCGGCGGCAATTTTGCCCGGGGGCGGCACCAGCCGCAAAATTGAAAGAGATGTAATCGACTTACCGCAACCACTCTCGCCTACGATGCCAAGCACTTGTCCGCGGTCCACCGATAAGGTCACATCGTCGACTGCACGGGCCTCTCCTGCTTGGGTTGGGAAGGTTGTGGCTAGATTCTGGATCTCAAGAAGTGGCATGTAACCCTTTCAAATAGTTGCTGACAGGCATGATTTTAGACTGTATAAATATAAAGGAGGATGAAATGTCTACTGATTCATCAAATAACACTAAAGATATATCTGTTCTGCAACTGCTCACCAAGCTAGTCAAGGAGACCGATCGTTTGGTTAGACTAGCCGACGACATTGATACCCATGCCTCCACGCCGCAAGCCAAGGCGGCATTCAATCTAATCGGTTCGGAAGTGAGCAATATATTGGCCATAATGAAGTCTTCTCTCGACCCGCTCTACAGGCTTTATGATCTTGATCCGGGTATGAAAAATCTTGATAGAAACAGACGAAATGCCACCATCAAAGAGTTTACTGTGGCCACCGAAGCTGATGACAGCTATGATGAGCAGTCTCTTTGGAACGACATCAAAGCCAAAGAATAAGTCTGTCAAGCCGGGCCAATCAAAGCTTTATCTAGTTTTTATTCGAGATTTTGAGGACGGCTGGCTTGCAATCTGCTGTTGCTGTCATGATCGGCACCGGCTGACAATGAAGCTTGTATAGCCCGGTCGCTCTTTATGGCTTTGGAAAGCAATCTGACATTTTCTTGTTTGCTGAAAGATGCCACCATGTTCTTCAGGTTTTGAAACCATGGTTTGAAATGGTGCTCTCTCATTTCTTGATAGGTGCGGTCAAAACTCCACTTATCTTGGGTGAGGCGCATAATGCCGAAAAGCGTACCGGTTCTATCGGCGCCGTGCCTACAGTGGACAAAGACTGGCTGATTTTTCTTGTCTTGAATGATGTTCATGAAATGAGCCACTTTGTCCAAAGATGGTTTGTTGAAAGTCAGCGGCATATGCACATAATTGAGACCAAGCTCTTTCGCTTCTCTTTCTTCCATCAATGTGCCAAGACCATTCATGCGCAGATCGACCACGGTCTTAAAACCGGTGGCGGCCAGTCTGGCCATGCCGTCGTGACCGGGGGCGGCTCCTCGAAAGACCGAACCGGATACTTGATCGAAATTGGCTATGCTGGTACCCATTTTGGCTTTGATGATCGAGCCGTCCAAGGGCGCAAGCGCCTTGTCGGCACTCGTGGTTGTATCAGTTAAGGGCAGGGGATCGTGCAGAGTGAGCAAGCAATTTGGATTGCTTAACTTTTCACTTTCTTGACCCAAAGCCGGTGCTGCAAAAAAGACGGTGAAGGCAAGCCAGGAGATCGAAACAAGCTTGATACCGCTTATGGTGTCATGGGCGGCATATTTCGATTTACTGAATTTATCGAGCTTGCTCACAAAAAGAAGAATCGCACTCAAGTATCTCTATATAGACAAGGATATCACTCAGCCATCTTTACAATCAAGGCTGATTTCCATTTTAGGTATACTAAGCCTGTGGATTTCAGGGCGCAAACTTTACATTATCTGGAGGATTACGACTACGCCAGAAGGCGTAGCCGACGACTCATCCTTTTGCTGAAAGTCCTCTTGAGAGAGTTCAAGGGGTTCCTGATTTCGATGGGCCTGGCTTTTTCGGTTTCAGTAGGGTTGCTATACAGCTTTTACCCAGCAGCTGAACTGGGCGGTCACAAAATGACTCTCACCCAGGCTGCTTACTACACCCTGCTGATGATTTTCTTTGAGAGCCCGCTCAACTATGTGGAAGACCCACGCCTTTCACCAATCTTTTTTGTCTTGCCCATCTTGGGTTTGATCATAATCGCTGAAGGGGTGGTGCATCTTGGGAATCTACTTTTTCAACATAAACGTTATTCGAAGGAGTGGCAGTCGATGATTGCTGAGACTATGGAAGATCATGTGGTGGTTTGCGGTCTGGGCAATGTGGGGGTGCGGGTAGTTGAACACCTGCGCCGTTTTGCCGAAGATGTGGTCGCCATAGAGAGCAATGAGTCTGCGCGTTTTGTCGCCGAGGTGGGTGGTCTTGATGTTCCTGTTCTCTTTGGCGATGTGCGAGATTCGGCCGCCCTGGTTAAAGCCTCGGTGCGTAAAGCCAAGGCCATAATTTGTGTCACCGATAATGACCTAGCCAATCTTGAGGCGGCCTTGACGGCTAGAGAGTTGAATCCCGACATCAGGGTGGTGATTCGCATGTTCGACCAAAATTTGGCCAAAAAAGTCGAGAAGTCGATGGGTATTCAGGGAGCCTATAGCTCTTCGGCGCGTTCGGCCCGTCTCTTTGCCCAGGCTGCTATATCAGGAGACATACTCGACAGTTTTGAGTTTGGTGGCACAGTTATCAATGCTGTGCAGCTGACAGTTGAGCCTAACACCATTTTGGTGGGGCACGATATCGACTATCTACGCGGCAACTATGAAGTGACCATACTCTGCCATGAAAAGTCCGACGGTGTAGTGGATTGGAACCCAGCTCCCAGTAATCCCTTAGGCGTCGGTGACCGACTTTTGATCATGACTGATAGAGCCGGTCTTGAGCGCCTCAAGCCTCTATCTTCCAAGCTTGCCTTGCCTAGAGATACTCACTAAGTCTGCATCGGCACCAAATTAAAAAAAGACAAGCCGTTACAGATTGGCGCCAGGTCAAATTTAGTTAAGGCTGTCAAGATGTTGCAAAATTGCAAATATGCGTAACATGCCTACAAAGTACAACTTGATAAGGGTCATTCTCAGTAAGCTAATTATGGTTGTAAGTTGTAAGGGAAGTGCCGACCTTAAATGTTTGGTCTCAAGCTCAGTGGAGCCGATCATAGTGATGAGCAGCAGCTAGCTCGTCTTGCCCGCAAGATTGCGGCAAGCATGACCCATTCCTGGCAAATCATGGAAGTGTCGGGCGAACTTACTTCAACAATGCTCAGGCATGATCTTTTTCGTTATCTTCCGCCTGATCTGACAATAGTTCATGGACCTGGTTGCGCTGTTGCTTCAGTGCCGGTGCATATTTATGACCGAGCCATTTCTATCGCCCAAGAACCCGATGTAATTTTTTGCGCAACCGCTGAACTTTTGCGCATCCCCGGCAGCACTAAAGATTTGCTTGAAGTGAAAGCCCAGGGTTTTGATGTTCGTGTTGTCTATTCTTCGATTGAATGTATAGGCATTGCCCGCAGCAATCCTGACAAGAAAGTTGTTCTATTTAATGTCGGCTTTGAGAGCAGTGTACAGATGGATGCCCTGGCCGTTTGGCAGGCAAGAAGATTGGGCGTAAGCAATTTCTATTTGCTCAGCGACCATGCTAATCTGCCCCCGGTTGTATCGAGAGTGCTGGCCGATCGTGATAGCCAAGTCAATGCTGTTTTGGTTCCTGGTCAACTGGCTTGTATTTCGGGCTTTGAAGATTATGAGCCAATTGCCGAAACAATGCGCCGGCCGATTGTGGTCACCGGTTTTGAACCGACCGATATTTTGGAAGGCATTCTAAAAGCGGTAAATTTGCTTGAATACGGCAAGGCGGCGGTCGAGAATCAGTATAAAAGAGCGGCTAATCGCCAGGGCAATCTCGAAGTTCGGGCTCTTATTTCAGAAGTTTTTGAAGTATGTCAGCGCGAATGGCGTGGACTGGGAGTCGTGCCTGCTGGTGGCTACGCCCTCAAACCGGAGTTCTCTGCTTTCGATGCCCATCAAGTTTTTGCTCCCCTGGGGGCTTGCGATATAGAGGGCACCGGCTGTATTTCTTCTGAGATATGGCTTGGTCTCAAGTCTCCTCTGCAATGTCCTCTCTTTGGCAAAACTTGTAAACCCGATAGTCCCCAAGGGGCGACCATGGTCTCGACGGCGGGCACTTGTGCCGCCTATTTCAAACACCAGTTCAAAAAATAGTTCTCAAATCGAGAATTTGATTTCTTTCTTTTTGATTTCTCTCTTTCTGTCTGTCTTTAGGTGCGTCCTTTTATTTGTCTCTTTAGACCAGTTTAGGGTGCGCCCTGTCTTACCATGGCACCTAAAAGGCCCATTACCAAGACCACAATAACTATCACTGCCTGCGACTTGAGAAAGACGCGACTGAGACCTACATAGTTGAGGTAGAGAGTCCAGAAGAGCGAGACATAGAGCCCTATTTCAAATTTACCTAAGGCGATAAAGGAAATAAGGATTGGCGCTCGGCTATAGCAGAGTACTCTCAGAACGCCGTTGAAGTCGCCTTTGCCGAAGATTCTCTCGAAGGCGAAATTGACTAGGCAGGCGCCCACCAAGGTAGAAACTAAACCGAAGGTCAGCTCACCAAATAGCGGAAAAAGGCTGAATTTGAAGAGGCAGCGCAAAAGAGCGGTAGCAAACTCAATTGATAGAAGAAAGAAAATCGGTTCGGCGTTAGAGCCGTCTAGGGGCAGACGATCAAAAAAGTCGCGTGGATCTTTCAAGACGTTGCGGGCGATCATTATATTCAGGGCGGCAATACCGAAAACATCGCCCCGTCCAATTCGTGCCGCCTCACTATAGTCTTTCGCATCATCTTCTTTGCGTTCAGTGATTCCGGCTCTTCTAAGAGCAGCAGCACCTCTGGAAACTTCTTTCTCCGGCGCCTTTTTCAGGGCTTCGTTTAGTGCCGATTCTTGTTTCTTCCTAATTGGTTCCGGCGCCTGATTATTCTGCTTGGCGCGGTTGAGCGCTTCTTCATATTCTCTGGCGAATTTTTCACGGTCGCTGCCGGGCGGTCTTAGATCTGTTCTTTTGATTGGCTGTGCTTGTTCAGTCAGGTCTTCTTTTTTGAGGGCGTTCAATTTATTATTGGTTTGACCAGGTCTTGGACCCCAATTGGGGTCTAGACTAGACTTTTGGGCGGCATTGGTATTAGCGGCGGTGCGTTCAAAAGTACGCGAAGCCTCGTTCATGGCTGCGATTTCTTCACTAGTCGGCATGGGGCTATTGAAGCTGCTGTCCTGCCCGACAGTTTCATTGCGCCTGACATAAGGCGCTGGGCTAAGCTCGCGGCGTGGTTCATTTTTTGTTGGTAGGGGCGGCAACTGTAGTTTGGGAAAGTTACTACTGTCTTCCGGCTTGAATTCGAGGGGGCGATAGCTTGGGGTACTGTCGTCAGCCTTCTTTTCGGTTTGATTTTCTTGCTGTCTTGCTTCTGGCTTTGCGGCAATATCGGTGTCGCCGTTCTTGCGTTTCAATTCGCCCTGCGGCCACTGCGGCTCAGCCTTTTCTATTTTGACCGGACTTTTGAAGTCGCCGGCAAGGGCATGTTTTATCACTTCTTCAGCCAGGCTTAGACCTTGGTTGGCATAGGGTTGTCCTGTTTCGCCCTGTCTGGGCGAGGCAAGACTCTCGCCGGCGCCGTATCCGGCATTAGCTGAATTATTAGGATTGCTAGAGCTGCCAGAACTACCAGAATTACTAGGTTTACTTGGTGCCTTTTGCCCGGGCCAAGCGCAGGCATCAATTTCCGAGGGCTTATAGTTTAGTCCGGCAAAGAGGTCGGGATGTCTGCCTGAGCTTTCCACATCTTCTGATACGCCTGAGCTATTGGCCTGTACAGGCGCTTGCCCGGTACCAGATTTGGTGGCTTCCTTCTTGCTTGTCTCTTCTTCTTGCTTGTCTGCCACTGTTTGGGTGCCTGGATTAACCAGACAATATTGTATATGTAGATCGCTCTTTTGGATGACAAGCGTGCTCAAAGACGAATCTCTTGGCAGCCGTTTAGATTAATTCTGCCTGTCTGCATGATGTCGCAATTGGTGGCGGAAACATTTTCTAGCAATCTCTGTCTCTAAGAAAGTGAGCAATGCTAGAGGCTTCTGCCAATGCCTGTTTTAGAAATTGAGAATCGACAGGAAAAATCTTGGCAAGCACGGCACTGCAATCAGACCTTAATCAGTCTTGCTCTGTAACATCTTGTCATGCATAATATTGTCGTGCCAAGAGCTTTTCTGACGCTCTATTAATGAGGTAACAAAAATGTCGACCAAAGCCCTGATGAGAGCTACGGACCATTCGATAATCAAGCAAAAGCTATCCGGAGATGAAAACAGTCAGGAAGATAGTCCAGTCAAGGTCGACATAACAGCCGGCTATCGGGCTCTTATGCGCGACAATACTCTGGCTGGGCGTCATGCCTCCCGTGCCTTCCGTAACGGCGAAAAGGAAGAAAGCAGTTCCCGTCTTAGAATGGTCTCGCGTTTGAGACAGAAAGAATCTTGGTTGATTTGGCGCGATATAGTGCGCGACCTTGACCGTTCTTTCGGTAGTCTCTTGCAGCGTATTTCGCCGGCTATGTGGTTGAAGGAAAGTAAGCCGTCTTGAGCGAATTATAGATAGTTAAGGCAATATGCAGGCGCTAAAAGACAAGCGCTAAAAGACAATATAGATACGCACACTAGAAGTAGTATCCAGCCTGCTGAGAGAATTTGAAAGAGCCCCTAATGGGGCTCTTTCTTTAGCTGTGATTGTTTGAGTCGTCGGTTTTGAGGCCGAGCTGGTTTTCGAAAATCAATTTGTCTACTTTAAGGGCATCGGCGCCCACTTGCAGATCTCCCGAAAATGGGGCGCCGAATAAGACCACCAGATAGAGATTGAGTGATATCAAAAGCGATACCATACTTGTCATCACCACTTGCGCTGCCAGGCTCTCAATGGCAAAGAAGTAAGTAAAGACCACAGTGACGATGCCGCCCAAGATCAAAACAAACCATTCCACCGGCGGCACACCATAAGTGGCAAGATTGGTGCGGGCGCGTCGGTTATCCCAGACCTGGCAAGCTTCTTGTACGATAATTGGATAAATTGCCTTTTGGTTTTCGTTTACCGGTTCAAATGAAATCACTTCTTTCATAAGAATAACCACATCACGTCTGGCTTCTCTGTCAATTTCGCCTTTGCTCATGGCCGGCCATTCGCGTTCTATCACCTCAGTGGCATAGGCATGACAGAGTCCGCGTATTGCATTTGCCTTGGGCTGTGGCAATTTCTCTGCCAATAGAAAAACATCAGCCAAGCTATTAGCTTCGGTTTCTACAACAGCGCGGGCATTTTGAAACTTGGTCATAGCGTCTACCACAACCAGACCAAGCAAGACTGCATACATGGTGCCAACCACTGAAAGCAGGTAGCCGCCCACTTCATGGCATTGCTTCAATTTATCGAGGTGAAAATACTTTCTCACCAAAAGTAAGCCCGCCACCGAGCTGAGAGAAACCCCCAAAATCAAGGCAGCGCCGCTTAAGTAAGAGTCCAAGTTCACGCCAGTACCTCTTAAGTTTGGTCAATTTAGGTGACTGAGCGTTAGTTTACAGCTTTAACGGCCAAAAGGTCTCATGTGCAAGAGATCTAGAGCTCTGTCTAGAAAAGCTGTAACTTCGTCGTGGGCGATTGTATATAGGAAAACCGCCAGGAAAGTGAAGACCACTGAATAAAAAAGTATGCTGACCATATTTTTTGCTGATCTGTTTGTTGGGTTACTTGGTGAATTAGATCGTTAGTTAGTTGTTGAATTGGATGCTAACGACCATGTTAGTATCTTGCCAAGTGGTTTAAGGGTGGGTTAAGAAAGGGACTTTCTTGGCTAAAATCAGACTCATTGTTGGCTCTAGTTAGTGTTTGCAGTTCTCATGCCCGCCACTGTGGCTATGGCCAAGAAAACTACCGGTAGTGAAGCGTCTGTTTAAAAGATGAGTTCCTACTAAAAGTAGGTTGCCGAAGGCAATCAAGGGTAATTCCAGGCGTTCCGAAACAAGAGTGTCGCGTCCAAAAGCGACACTCAATACGGTTACCATGCCAATTACCAAGCCCACTAAGGCGATTACTTTCTTATGTCTGAAATAGCCGGGCACGATTGCAAAAACAGCAAAGGCAACTATGGCGCCAATGAGGGTGTTTTCAACCCAGGGTTCTTCCAAAAATTTGAGGTTAAGGCCAATGAAAGGAACAGCTGCTATCAAGACCGGCAAGGCTAAACAGTGAATTAGGCAAGCGATAGAGGCGAAAATGCCAAGATTATCCAGAGATAAAATAGCTTTGTCCTGCCCTAGATCAATTGGATCAGGAATATCTTGGTTAGTCTCATTTTCGGTCACTATTCAGGACCTCCGGACTACTTTCATTAGTCGCGCGATTCTTTATTGGCGCAATCTTGGCATATACCGAATAGTTCAAGCATATGACTTTTGATTTGAAAACCGTGGCTTTTCTTGATTGTTTCTTCGAACTGTTCGATCAAGCATTCGTCGAGGTGGACGCTTTTGCTGCAGTTCTGGCAGACCAGATGGTGGTGATGTTCGCCGGGATGCACCACCTCATAGCGCTTTTCGCCGTCGCCCAGCATTACTTCCTGTACTAGACCCTGCAAGACTAGGGCTTCCAGTGAACGGTAGACTGTTGTCAATCCTGGCGCCTTAGCGTCTTCAGTACGCATCAGACCATAGATATCTTGGGCTGATGAAAGGTCGTCCAGCCTTTTCAAGTATTCAAGGACTTTCTTGCAGCCCTTGGTTAGCTTTGTTTTCTCGTTTCCTAGGTGTAGATTCATCAATCAGTCTAAAGTCAGTCAAACAAAAAATCGCCAATCTGAATAGGTAATAAATAGGATAGCAGGACATCCATAATCCTAGCTTTTTACTTGCTTTAGGAATCGCAAAGAGTCTTTGTAATTTCTTGCTCGCTCTCTTGGGCAAATGCTAGACTAATTCTTCTTGCGTTCGGCAAGGGCGATTAGCTCAATGGTGGAGCACCTCGTTTACACCGAGGGGGTTGGGAGTTCGAGTCTCTCATCGCCCAAATTTTATAAGTCACAACTTAATCAAGGCCTATGCCGATGAAACTGCCCAGAGAAGAGCTTTGTCAGGTGCTTTCTCTTCAGTCTTTTGTGGCTCAGTCCCACGATGTATTCGCCAGCCTGCTTGCGCCGGGGGAGCGATTCATTGGCGTTTATTTGAATGAGAGTGACGACTTTTTTTTATTAACCGATATCGGTTTGCATTACATAAAGGGCGAAATCGCCCGTTTTGTTCCCTTTACATCCCTGGCTGCGATCGAGCTGAATGTCAGTCCAGAACTGGTTCTTAGGCTCAAAGACGGCAGTAAGGTAACTATCCAGGTGCGCAATTTCACCGAAGAGTGCGCCGATATTTTGGTCGTCAAGTCATTTCTCGAATCTGTACTGAAGTTTTTAGAGGTGCCGCAGCATAGTGAGATAGGAAAGATAAGCAATGCTGAAGACTTAAAACGGTTTCTTGTAACTTACAGAGGCTTGCCTTCGGATCTCGTCCTAAGAAGCCTTGCCGGAGCCCTAGCTAGTGAAGAGCTTCCTGAAATCTTGGCAAGAGCTGGAATCGCTCGCAGTTTTTCCTCAGAGCCCCAGCTATGGCAGGCTCTCGCTGTTCTCCTCACCTGCCGCAGCGGTGAATCTCTCAAGGCCGAGCTTTCTGGTCTCGAGGCTTCTTTACCGATATCGAATAATCAACCGATATCGCCTGATGATGGCAAACTAGCCGAGCCATCAATTGAAACCTTGTCTCTGCTTGACGAAGGCTGTCTGCGCGTATTGGCTGATGCCATCGAAGCAGTCAAGCAAGCCGGTCTCGGTGTTCTTACCGCCGAGTATCTCCTCTTCAGTTTGGCCAGAGCCTATCCTGATTCGGTAAGAGAATCATTTGGCGAGAGTTTTGATATTCAAAAACTAAAGCGAAGTCTGCCTAAAGAAAATGAGGCTAAATCTTATGCTGGCGGCAAGGCTATCTTTTATTCTCGTACCACCGTAGCAGTTTTAGAGCAAGCTCGCAGTCTCTCCTTAACTGAAGGTGATGGGCGCATCTCAGCCACAGATCTTGCTTTTGCTGCTCAGATCATCCTAGAGAAAGCTTACAGCTAAACCAAAATTTCAGCCTTTAGATACTGGCTTGCATCATCCTGCTGGCTGATATAGCCGACCCGCCTTCCCAGCTAAGATCTGACCACAGATTTGGAGATGGCACTTTATGGCAAACAGCATTATTCAGAAACAGTCCCCTGCTTTTACCTTCGTCTTTCGCACCCATGGCGGATCGGAGAAACGACTTCACGACCGTTCTCATATAAAGTCGGCTTGTCGCGAGATTCTTAAGCGCCATACAGCTGATAACACTGATAACTATGAGGCTCTAGCGGCAAAATGTGAGAGCCTAATTGACAAAATTGACTTTCAGAGCGGTGCAAGTTCGCTTGCTCTTTTTGTCAGCACCGAAAAGGCTGAAGCTGAAACCTTTTATCTTTTCTTGCCCGAGGTCTTTTATTGCGGCGAGAATTTCTCCTCTCTAGAGTCTACCTACGCCAGGCAGATATCGGCACCCTATCTTTATTTCAACTTTAGTCCAGCCGGTGTGGATGTTTATCTGGGTAGGGGTCTGCATACCGAAATGCTCGACAAGAGTGAGGAGCTACAGCACTTCCAAGCTGTCTATAGTAAGCGTCCGACTGCAAAATGCGATAAGGACGGTAGAAAGTCGGAGGGCTTTGATCATCATTTTCATAGTGAATTGTTTGATGCCTGGAAGAAATTAGCTTACAAGCATGCTTATCCCTGCTATGCAACCGGCCTGGAGTTGATCGGCGTTAGCCTAGATGAGGTCAAATCTTTCGGTATCGATATGCTTTATGGTACAGGGCACAGTGCTGCTAAAGGCGATCTCAAGGACATTTTATCGACTCTCAAACAAGAACATAGAAATGCTTTGGCTAAAACCTACGCTGAGCGGCTTGAGACTGCACAGGGTGCCCATAAGCTTGTGGTATCTTCTGAAGAAATCTTAGATTTGGCAAAAGCCGGACAAGGCGAGACCTTACTGTTGGAAGATCCAGAGTGGATGGTAGAAAAAGAACAGCAGTTCTCCACCATTCATGAAGCTATTGCTGAAGTGGTCAAGTTCCACGGTAAAGTAGAGTTTATGCCGAAGTCCAGCTTGGCTAAATGGGGTGGACAGGCTCTGATTCTGAGATATTAAAACTATCAGGCGGCGTCGGGGCTCCTAATTTTTGCCGACTTGTTGTAGTCCTAGAGCATTTGCTTGAAGGAGCGCAAGATGGAGATCGTTCGTCCAAAGGGAGTCCCCGACGCTGCAACCTGGAATAAAGATGATAAGCTTTGGCAACTTGGAGCTTTCAGCCCCAAATTCAAGAAAAAACAAGTACCGAGTGGACAATGGCATTATTGGAGCAAGATAGGCTCTTTGGTTTGCGTCGCTCACTTTGATGAGAATGGCAGTTATGACGGTTCCATAGAGTGTTTTCATCCGGATGGTAGCCTAGCCAGCCGTGGATTTTGGAAGAATGGCAGCCGTTGTGGTCACTTCGTCTTTATTAGATGTGAGGGCGAGACTGATCAAGCGTATCCCGCCAATCATGAAACCTGGCGCTATGAATTCGATAGCAATGCCAACTGGGAAGAGCACGATGAGCACTGGTACCTGAAGGACGGTACCGAATGCACATCGGATGGTCGGTCTCTCGCTGAAGCATTTGACCTCGATGTTTTTTTTCTGAACGCCGAGCCGGATAATTTCGTTCAGATGAAACTGCCTGAATTTGCCAGGCTCTATCAGCCTTCTCAGGCTTCTCAGGCTGAGCTAGCTGAGAGGTTTCAGGAAAGAGAGCGAGAAAGAGAAACTCTAGTTCAGAACCTGCAAGAAATATGGGGAGTGGCTCCGCCCGCTCTCGTCGACACACTTTATTGGCTTGGTCAAGTTCAAGATGACCAGTGCCTTCAAACAAGCGGTCCGGCTACAGTGCGCAGGTTTGATGGGAATATTTGGCAGGCATTAATCACCAATCCCTATGAGAATATAAACGAGGAGATTGCCGGAGCCTTTATGGGGGCTGTTAAGTTAGGTAGAACTGGTGACAGCGATGGAATTTGGGGGACGCTTTTCTCGAAAGCGTCGGGTCTGCCCCATGAAGCAATCTACCAATGGAGTCACGATACTTATTGTATCGATGATGTTTTGGCTCTCAGCTATGATGATTTTGCCTTCCAAGTAGCGCTCTGTCAGGGCTCAGTAAGCGAGCGCCTTTCGCTTGCATGTGAAGAGCAAGGCTGGGCGAAATTGGCAGGACGAGTAGCTACTCCTTATCATCTTTCCGGGCGCATCGCCGATAGTGACGCAATTGATTTCGAAGCTGCTCGACATGACAGAGACAATCTCTATCGCCGCAATTTCTGGCGCTCTTATTGGATAATCGAACTTCTTAAGGCACCAAGTTATTTCAAGCTTTCGCAGTTCAAAGAAACCATCTTTCCCGGTTGCTTTGATATCACTGGCGGTGCGCCATCTTTTTCGCAAGGTCTTGCCCTTGGTTTAGAGATACCGCCTGTAGCGATCAACATCTTATTTACTCTCTTCTTCTTGTCTGAAGATGAGAGGCTAAAGGAAGCTGCGGCAGTCTTTAAGGGCAGTAAAGCCAAGATTGTGCGAGACCTTGTAGAGCTATTGGATGAGGTCGGCGAAGGGCTTGTTCTAGACTCTTACGGAGAAAAAATAGATTTGCTTGAGAGACGCAAGCTGATCAATAAGCAAGACGCAATCGAGTCCTGCCATGGCGAAGTGCAGACAGAAGATCCGCTCTGCCACCTTTCTCCCCTCAATAGGCTTGTCCTATCTTACCTTTTGGAGAATAACAAAAATGCCGGTCAAGCAGGGCAGCAAGCTCTTTTTCAGGAAGCTCTTTGGTTTTTGCAAGAACGAGATAGTAAAGCCATAGAAGAGTTTGAGCGGGCATTTTGGCGACTTCTTGAGCAAGGAAAACCGGCACCGCTAGGGCTCTGCTTTGCTATATCAGATAAAGGTTGTTTGACGCCTACGCCAGATTTGCAAAATGCAGTAAGACAATTTCTTACACTGACAGACGTTACTGATCAGTATTTCATCAAGCGCACCATCGCTTGTCTAGTGATAGCGGCGGGCAGAGACCCATTTTTACTTAGTTATGCCGGTCGTCTAATCAAAGAAATTGAGGCTGAATGCGCAGGTCTCAAAGATTTTGAAGCTCGAATGGCGCTATCCAGTTACGACCAGATCTTGAAAGAGCTTATGAAGGGGATTCGATATGTTCTGCCGTTTCTTGAACAGAAGCAAATCGAAGAGAGTGGCTTGACTTGCAAGAATCTTCTAGCACTGCAAAGTTTGTACATTAAGAACTATAGTTTTGAAAACGCTACCGAATTGCTTATTACCCTCATAGCCTTGGGTGAAGAAGCCGATCGACTCCTTCCTCTAATACGCGGTCTTTTGTCTGCTAACGATAGCCCCCCTCAGATTGCATCACTCTTAGCCATAGAAAACTTGATTGACAGGTTTAGTGAAGAAAATCTGCGTGAATTTGCCACTCTGAGCTTTAGAAATCCAGACGAGAACGATAGTGCTGTCACTCTTGCCTATGGGCGGGCTGGTCTTGCCTTAAGCAAACGTTTCCCCGAGCTTTTGCAGTCTTTTGCTATCGAAGAAATTCTAGAGAATGTTGCCGAACTCTCTTGTTATGGTGAAGAGAGATGGCTTGATTTTCGCCTCTTACTTTGCGATACAGCGCTCAAGCATCAAGACCTTCCACTTGATAAGATTGAACCGCTTTTGCTTTTGCCTTTTGCCGGGGCTTCATTGCATCGCGCTTGGCAAAAGGTTCTGGACTCTCGTCAACCAGCAAAGCAAGCATCGGGTTCGACTGTTGTCAGCCTGCCATTTCTTGTTTGCCATGGTCTAGAGCAGCTTGCCCGAAAACAGCTTGGCGCAAAACAGCCTGATTTAGCCCAGTTTGAAGGGGATATATTGAAAGACCCTCAGTTCTTAGAGTCACTTTTGCCTCTTTTAGATAGAGATGATTTAGTCGGTCTTGATCTTCTCTTTGACCTACTTAGCGAAGCTCCGCTTAGAAAGGCGTTGTTTCCTTTGCAGCAAATGGTTCTCAAGTTGAGGTCCCATTTTCGCGCCATCGATCCTGGTTCCTCTCTGCCTCAAGTACTGAGTTCTGCCATAAGAGCATTGACCAGACATATCGCTTTGTTTTCTAAGGAAGAGGTAAATTCCCCGCAATTGGGACTTTCTATTGGCGGGGCGGAATTCCTTCTTGAACTGCTTGGTAATGAACAACTTGCTGAGCCGGTTCTGCAGGAAGTGTCGTATCTTTCTATTTCTTCCCTTGCCAGTGAAACTGCTCAGCGCTTGGTTGAGGCACTTATCAAGATTGCTCTTGGCGATCGGGGCTGGCGTCGTTATAAGATCGCCGTTTGGTTGAGCGATCAGTATGCCGCCATTTCTAATGACCCTGATATCAGTAAAATACTGAGTAACTATAAGGTCGACCAGCGTAAACTAAAGACTTGGCAAAAATAGAGGTTCTAGTAAGAATATAGAACCAGAATAAAGACTAAATGAGAATATAAGATCCGTCAAAAGAAAGAACAGTCAAAAGAAAGAACAGGAAAATTAGGCTGAAGTCTATAAATCTTGTATCTTAGCGTGATAAACCATAAGGATAGATAGTTGAAAGCTTTTTCTGTTTTTTGTACCGACCGCAAAGCAAGCTTGCAAGTGGGGGCTTCTGCCGATGTGCTTCTTTTTGAGAAACTTGTTTTTCTTTCCGGGAATCTAAAGCTCGCTGCTTCATTAGTCATTTCATTGTCCGCTATTTCGCCGACTTTTGCGGCGGAGCCTCTTTACTCCACTTATTTTGAGGCTGGGCAGAAATATTTCAATGAAAATCGTTATGTCGATAGTTTGAAGCAGCTGGAAACTGCCCTGGAAAATGCCGAACATTTGCCGCCCCAAGGGGCAAAAATAGCCGATCTTTATGATCTGCTCGGCCAGGCTTATAGTCATACCGGTAATCAACGAAAAGCGCAGGAATTTCTCGGTCGTGCTCTTGAGATTCGCGAGAATAATCCGGCCCTAAAAAAGGATGACATAAAGCTTTTCGGCACAATTATGCTGCTCGGCACCGTCTATCGCAATCAAAATAAGTTTGCTGAGTCAGAGACGCTCTATAAGAAAGGGCTGGCTTTATTTCAAGGCAATGGACCAATCAAGTATCTTTGTCAATCTACTGTTCTATACGCCCTTGGCACACTTTATCTAGAGAGAGCCAAAGGAAGCGAGGCTGAAGTGGCTCTAAAAGAAGCTCTTAGATTGAGAGATAAGACCATTTTGAAAGCGGCGTTGAAAGAGCAAGGGATTTTTGATGCCCTAGGGCGTGCTTATCAGATGCAAGGGCGCTTGAGCGAAGCTGAAACGATCTTGAAGAAGGCTCTAGAGATAGCAAAAAGCAAGAAGGATGAAAGTGGAGTCTTCTATAGTCAAGCTAATTTGGCTTTGGTCTATATCGAACAGAGCCGTTATAAAGAAGCCCGCGAATTGATTCAAGCTTCAATCAATATGGTCGATTCTCTTTATGGGCAAGAGAGTAATCAGATGGCTACACTTTATTCAAATTTGGCTGAAGTAGCCATTGCTCAAGATCGATACGAAGAAGCCGAGTCTTTGCTGAATAAGGCTCTGGCTATTCATGTGAAGCAGCTGGGCGATAGTCATACATCTGTGGGTTTTGACAAAAGCAAGATTGTCAGTGTGCTGCGCAATCAGGGGCGCTATGGCGATGCCGAAAATGTCGCTCGCAGTTGTATCACAATCTTTAGCACCGCTCTTGGTGCAGACAATCAAAATACTGGTCAGGCATATAAGCTATTGGCCGATGTCTTAATAGATCAGAAGCGCTATGATGAAGCCCTGCAATATCAAGAAAAAGCTCTTAAGTGTCTTGAAGCCGCCGGTCTCAATCAAGAAAAAGCTGAGACTTTAATGAGCATGGCTGAAGTGAAGGTGGTCCAAGGAAAGACCGAGGAAGCCCTGTCTCTTTATAGTACCGCTGCCGGTATTATGGAAAGCGGCAAAGACAGCGAGCCTGTAGCTTTGGCCAGGCTGTGGAGTGATTTGGCCCAGCTTAAAGAAAGTAGTGGCGATCAGTTACTTTGCGCGCAGTATTTGCAGAAAGCCCTCGCCGTAAGAGAAAAGGTATTCGGCTTAGAAAGCCCCAGAACTGTAGCCGATCTGAAGCAGTTGATCAAAGTCTTGCACAAACTAGGGAAAGAAGATGAGATTAAGCCTTTGCAAGCAAGACTGGATGCAATTTTGGTTAAGAACCCTGATTTGAAAGGCAAGAATTTTGCCAATTTGAACATGCCGATCAAATCGCAGAACGACCCCACTTCGCCCAAGTTTCCGGTAAAGAGCAAATGGGCGCTTGTGATTGGCATATCAAATTTTCAAGACTCTCAGATCAACCTTAAGTATGCCGCTAAAGACGCTACTGATTTCTCACAGTATCTGATCAAAGAAGCCGGCTTTGCCTCTGACCATGTAAAACTTTTGACCGATAAAGATGCCACCAGAGAGAACATAATCAAGCAATTGGGTGGTGACTGGTTGGGGCGCAGGGCCGCCAGCGACGATTTGGTTGTGGTCTATATTTCAAGTCATGGCAGCACCTCCAAAAGTGAAGCTGGGGGAGTGAACTTTTTAGTCGCTCATGACACTCAACCGGAGGCTTTACTGAGCAGTGGTATCCCTATGCAATGGCTCTCTCAGATGATTAAGGAACAAGTGCATTCCAGAAGAGTGATTCTAGTTTTGGATGTTTGTCATAGTGGCGCGGTGCACGGCACTGGCGGTACTGGAGCGTCCGGTGCGAACGGGGAGAAGGGTCTGGTTCGGCAGGCTTCTTTCGATCTTGAGAAAGTTGCACTCGGTGAAGGTCAGGCAATTATTTGTTCCAGTGCCCCAGAGCAAGTCTCTTGGGAGTCGAAGACTTATCCCAATTCGGTTTTTACCCGCAAGCTTATCGAGTCCCTTCGTCTTAATGGCGGTAAGGTCAATCTCAACGAGGCTTTTGATAACTTGAAAGAATCTGTGGAGCGAGAAGTCTTGAGCGATCGCGGTAAACTTCAGACACCGGTTTATTTCAGCAAAGGCTGGCAGGGTCCGCCGCCGGTTTTGTCAGTACCAGTAAAAGAATAAGCAAACATATAGACAAGCAAACATATAGAACGAGCAAGCAGAAAGAATCAAAAGGGCAGATGATGAAGGAAAGTAGCATTCTTGGTGGCAAAGAGCTTATTGGCTATATGGTCGTGGCATCACTTTGCTTCAATTTGATTTGGCTCCCGGCCGCCCAAGCCGATAAGACAATTTCTCAGGCTTCAGCCGCGGGCCACTCTCAAGTAATTGCCGATAATTTTACTAATGCTCGCGGCAAAGCCGATGATAGTGCCGCCTGTCGACAATTTGTTGTTGATTTCTATAAATGGTATGTGCCCAAACATACCTTGGAAGATGCTGTGAAAGTAAGAGGCAAGCATTTCTCGGCCAAGCTCTATAAGGCGATCAAGAAAGATATAGACGCCGCTAGTAAGTCTCCTGGTGAAATAGTAGGTTTAGACTTTGATCCAATAGTAAATGGTCAAGATGTAGCCGATAGATACAGAGTCGGTCAGTGTCGAAAGAAAGATGGAAAGTTTTTCGTCGATGTCTATGCTGAGTGGAAGGAGCCTTCTGTGCCAAAGAGCAAGGGACCGGACATCGTGGCTGAGCTCTCAGCGCAAGAGGGGCGCTATGTCTTTGAGAATTTTCACTATGGCGAAACAAAATTCAAAGAGAACGAAAATTTGCTCAGTATATTGAAGGTATTAGAGAATGACCGCCTGAAATATAGCAATAAGGCTCCAAAGAAGCCCTGATGCAGGTTTCAGTTTGCAGACGGCAAGGTAGACTGCTAATATATTTGGCGCGGATGATCAGTAAAGTGAGGAAGCTAGATGGCTAAAGTAGTTGATGAAGACGCACCCAAGTCGCTCATTCTTGAATTCAAGACACCGCAAGGTGAAGTCTGGGCTACAATGACCGCTGAAGCGAAAGAATTTAAGACCGGTTCGGTCGGTTTTTACGCCAACGGTAAACTGAAGAATCCTAAGAATGGTCTGCCCTATCAAGTTGGTTGCAATATCATTCTGGTCGGTTCTAAAGAATAGTTTCAGTAAAAATCGTTTTCCAGCAATCACAGTTTTAGAGAAGCTAGTTCTTTTCGTATTTATCCCAGAGACTTTAATTGAAAGCCTCGCTATTTTATTACCGGTATCCATAGGGCCGGGAAATTAGCGAGGCTTTTGATTTGGAGCCGCAACGTAAAGAAGGTCTTGAAAGAAAAGACCAAGCTTTTGCAAACGCCGAAAAAGCAGAAGAACCTGGACTTTCATATCTTTCAATTTTGCAAGAGAAAGTGAAAGTGGTGAAAGAGCATCCGGTGGAATCCGCCTTGGCGGCGACCGCTCTTTTGGGGGCGGGGGCTTTTGCTAAACGGGCGATAGGCCGTTATCTGGCTTCAGGGGCTGGTCACGGTGTCCTGCTTGTGGAAGACACGCCTTACACCGGTAAGGCTTTGAAGGCGGCATTAGAGCTTGAAGGTGAGCAGGTCACTTGGCTTCGCGGTGTCAAAAGAGCAGACGGCTTACCTCATCAATTGAAAGGTATCGGTGCTTCTGGTGAGGAAGTATTGCTTGATACTCGTAAATTTAAAGGAGCCCTGGTGGACGGCGAACTAGAGGGTAGCTATTTGCAAGGGGCGCATGTGGTGGATGCCCTCAAGAAGGGACATTTGCCATCCATAGGCATTTCTAGTGATGCTGAGACCAATGCCTTGTTGCGTCGCACTGGTGCGGCGGCATCGGCTGAAAAGCCGACGGCGCTTGCGGCTATCTTGGCCCATAAGGTCGATTTTGCCTTGCTAAAGAGAAATCCTGCCGCTCTGCAACGTGGCATGGATGGCGTCGGCCGCGAAATTTCAGCCTATTACAAAGAGAGACTGCCTCTACAAGGTGATACCGCCCGTGCTCATGAGCAAGGCGAGATGCTCTTGCGTCGATTTTTGAGCGAGTGATTGGTATCATAAGCACTCATGAAAGAAATGGATTTTAAACAAGGTCGTCTCGCCTTCAATGAAGAGACTTTGACTATGCTCCCCTGTCTGCCGGATCAGGTGGAAATGCGAGTCAGGTTATATCTTGTCGATGCTGATGGATTGAGAGAGACTGGTTTTTTCGACTTTAAGCAATTGCCAGAGATGTTGGTATCAAATAAGGTGCTATGGCTACATCTATCGGGCACACTCAGTTCTGATTTTTGGAGAGAATTGAAAGACTTTCTTGATCTCACCGATGAACAGATTAAGCATATTCGCAGCCCTCATAGTAAGGCGGTTTTTGAAGACTTTCATAACGGCATGTTTCTTTCTCTGCCCCGCCCTTCGGTGAGCGAGAGGGTCGATGCCATAGAAGACGTCAATTTGTTCTTTCAAAAGAATGTGCTTGTCACAAGACAATTCAGTCATGATAACGCCTTTTCTCTGGTCACTCACAGGCTTATGGAGAGAGGCGAATTCTTTTCACCGGAACGCGCCGATAGATTGGCGGCGGAACTGATTCACGATGTGGTGGAGGCTTACTTTGCCCTCTTACAATTGGGCGGTACGCGGTTGGAAGATATTCAGAACCGTATCATTCAGAAACCGGGAAAGAAGGAACTAGCGCTGATCAACCGCGCCCAGCAGGTTATCTGGATCTTTCTCAACTTTGTCTGGCCCATCGAAACTTCACTACAGATAATGCACCGTTCGGCTAATCCGGTGCTTTCGGAAGAAGGGCGAGTGCAATTAGCTTTCAGGCAAGACGAGGCGGCCGCCATAGTACGCCTTTTTGAGACCTACCGCGCCATGTCATACAACCTTATGGATGTCTATGTCTCGGGGCTCAGTTTGCGTACAAACGACACCACCATAATACTGACTGTCATAGCCACTCTTTTCTTGCCGCCCAGTCTCATTGCCGGCATCTACGGCATGAATTTCAACATCCCGGAAGTACATATCCCGGCCGGCTATTACTTCTGCCTGGCCAGTATGTTTTTTGTTTCAGGTGGACTTTTGTTTTGGCTGAAAAGACGAGGCTTTATCGACCTCTAGCAGGCTTGAACTTGCTTTTGCCCATTGATTGCTTGGTGCCGCTTTGGAAACCGCCTTTATAGCCGCCTCTCGCGCCTCTAGATTCTCCTCTAGATTCGGGTCTAGATTCTCCTCTAGATTCGCCTCTAGCTTCGCTATGAGGTCCGCGCCCTTTGACACCGGCTTTAGCAAAAGACTTACCGAAAGATTTGCCGAAAGACTTTTCAGAAGAAGAACCGGCAATTTTTTCTCTGCCGAATTGACTGTCTCTACCGCCTGTTGCTCTTTGTGATTGTGGGCGGGCGCCGCCACGGCGTCTATCGGCACCCTTGGCGCCGCCATGACGTTGTCTGCCTTTCCTGCCGTCACCCAACTGTCTGCCTACCAGAGTCTCAATCTCATCCAGCAAATCCAGTTCTCTTCTAGTGACGAAAGAGTGAGCTTCACCGCTTCTGCCGGCTCTTCCTGTTCTGCCAATGCGGTGAACATAGTCGGGGGCGCAAAGCGGCAAGTCGTAATTGACCACCAAGTTGAGGTCTTTGATGTCTAAGCCGCGAGCGGCTACATCGGTGGCGATTAGAGTTCTAATTTCGCCTGTTTTGAAGCGCTGTAGAGTTTTTTCTCTTTGCTTCTGGCGCACATCGCCGTGAATTTCTTCGGCCTTGATATTGCTAGCCCGCAGTCTTTGGGTCAGCTCGCTTGCTTTTATCTTGGTTTGAGTAAAGACTAAACTGGCGCCTGCGCCTTCCTGGGCGATAAGCAACTCCATGAGCTTGCTTTCTTTTTCGTATTCTTCTAGATAATGAATGGATTGGGTAATGGTCTTGGGCTCGATGCGCTTGCCCTGAATCTTGATTATCTGTGGATTCTTCTGATAAGAATTGGCGAGTTCAGCCACCTGTTTGTCTATTGTGGCGGAAAAGACCAGAGTTTGTCTGTTTTCAGAGGGCGGCAGAAAGGGAAGCACTTCATTGATTTGAATGCTGAAGCCCAGATCGAGTAGGCGATCGGCTTCATCTAGGACCACTGTTTTGACCTGGTCAAGCTTGGCTAGTCCTTTATTGAGATAGTCTATAAGGCGTCCGGGTGTGGCGACAATAACATGGGCGCCGCGTTTGAGGGCGCGCATTTGTTTCTCATAGTCTGAGCCACCATAGAGTGCCACTACATGCAGTGCACGATTGGGGTTGAGCAATAAGAACTGCTCTTTGACTTGCTGTGCCAGTTCTCTTGTGGGGGCAATGACCAGGGCTTGGGTATGAATAGGTTCGAACTTGAAGCATTTCATTTTCTGCCAGCGCGGCATTTTGCGCATTGATTTTCCGATTGCTTCAAAAGCGTCTTTATCAAAAGTCTTTTTTACCGCCTCGGTGTCTTTCATTGCTTCCAAAATTGGCAATGCATAGGCGGCAGTCTTTCCCGAGCCGGTCTCAGCCGAGACTATCAAGTCTCTGCCGGTTAGCGCTTCCGGTATGGTGGCTTCCTGCACCTGTGTAGGAGTCTCGAAGCCAAGCTGTGTAAGCGCTTCCAGTATTTGCTCGGAAAGACCGAGATCTTTAAAAGTGGTCAAAATGATGTCCTTATATAGCCGGAAAATCGGCCGAATCTGGAGTATGGCACATGGCTTGCGGGATGTCAAAAGGACTGGGGCTTATGTAAAGTGACCCTCTATTTGTTTCACTTAATCTTTTTAGGCTTGAATGGTAATCTTTATAAATGCACTATTCGAACCATTTGGGTGATATCAGTTTCGATGCCGAAAGCCTGCGGGCTGAAAGAGGCCAGTTGAGCTGTGAGCTTTCGCTCGATGAGTTGCATGTGCTCGAAACCGCCTGTAAGTATCCCAACTGGCAGGCTACTTCCCTTGAGCTTGCCCAGGCGGTCTCCACCGATGAGCATCCGGTGGATGAATTAAGACTATCTCAGATTATTCTTTCGCTCCGCCAGAAATTAGATCCGATGGCTGAGATAGTTTTTCCTCATCTTTTCTCAAGCACTGAGACCGCTACTTTCTCTCGTCAAAAAGACCCCTATATCGGTAGGCTTCTAAACGAGCGTTATGTGCTCACTCGTTATATTGGCGGAGGCAGCTCTAGTATCGTCTATCAAGGACTGCGCCGTGAGGACGACTACCCAGTGGCAGTGAAAATGTTGATTATTCACTCCCGCACCAATGCCGAGACCAAGGCGCGTTTCGATCGCGAAGCCAGGCTCAATAGCGAATTGATTCATCCAAATATTGTGCGAGTTCTAGATTTTGGCATAGATACAGGCAATCAGCCCTTTCTAGTTATGGAACTTTTGGATGGCGCCAGTCTTTTAGAAATCGTCAATAAGCACGGTGCTCCTTCCACCAAAGAACTCTTGGGTTTTCTCATGCAGGTTTTGGAGGGGCTTTCATATGCACATGCGCGGGGCATTGTGCACCGCGATATCAAACCCAGCAATATGATGCTCACCGGCAGTGATGATGCGGGCTTTATCGTAAAGATAGTCGACTTTGGTCTGGCTCGTATGGCTGAAAATGAGCCCCAGAACACTGAAGTCACCCAAAGCGGTCAGGTGGTCGGCAGTCCGCCATATATGAGCCCCGAGCAATGTCGTGGCGAGACAGTAGATCACCGCTCCGATCTTTATTCATTTGGATGCAGTCTTTATGAGCTTTTGCAAGGCTGTCTGCCCTTTAGCGCCGATGAGCCTGTGGGCGTGATGCTGAAACATTTGAAAGAGCCTGTGCCAAAGCTTGAGGTCAAAGGTCTGGAGGGCGAGGCTCTAAATCGTCTAAATAAAGTTGTTGCCGGTTGTCTGGCCAAAGATAGAGAGAAGCGCTATCAGTCGGCCCAGGATGCTCAAAAAGATCTGCGCGCCGCTTTCGATGTTCTCGACAAAGGACAGCAATGGGAACCCAAGAATAAAGTGCTCAGCTGGCTGGCGGCGCGCTTTCGGCAGTAAAGCCTAAGGCTCCCAAGGCTAATTTAGTTAAATGTTTTTCCGTGTGCGTCCTGCGTAGTCTTTCTTTGTTTCTTTTAGGTCGGGCGAAAGAGCAATACGGTCATCAAAGACGAAACACTCCCCCTGCCAGTGGCTGCCGCCCACTTTGTCGAAATAGCCAAGAATCCCGCCGTCAAGTTGATAGACCTTGGGCAAATCAAGCTCTTGCAAATATAGAGCGGCTTTTTCACAGCGTATGCCACCGGTACAGAAAGAAACAATTGTTTTTTCTTTCAGGCTGGGCTGGTTTTCCACCAATTCCTTGATCGCTTCAGGAAACTGACTGAACTTGTCGATATTCAGATATTCTGCCTGGTCGAAAGTGCCTATCTCTACTTCGAAAAGATTGCGGGTATCGAGCATGACTATCTCTCTACCTTCATCGTCTTTGCCTTGGTCCAGCCATTCTTTCAATTTTTCAGGCTGCACCCAAGGGGCTCTTTCACTTTCGGGAGCTATGCCAGGTACACGCATGGTGATGATTTCTTTCACCAAGCGCACCACCATACGCCCAAAAGGTTGATAGTTTGTGTAGCCGACCACTAATTTCTTGGCGAAATCGCTACCCAAATAAGACTCTTGTCTGAGAAAGTCGAGAAACTGGTTGAGATCGTCTGCTGGTGCCGCTAGAAAGAGATTTATCCCTTCTTTGGAAAGCAGTATGGTCCCTTTCAAAGAAAGCTCTTCGGCTTTCTCTTTCAAGATAGGCAGCCATTTTTCCGGCTCTTCTATCTGTCTAAACATATAGGCAGAAATATTTTGAATTTGAGTTTGAATTTCCATATGCTTATCAAGCTTGCTCTCTGGGCAATTATATCTAAGTAGAGGTGATCTTAGATGGCTCAGCCCAGCCGACAGTTAACAGTTATTCTTGTTTGCCTAGTTTGCTTTTGTTTGGCTTGTTTGGCGCCTGGCCCTCTTGCCGTTTACGGCGCCAATGGTGCCGGAAATTCGCACTATGAGCTGGCCGGTCGCTATATGTCCTCAAGGAATAACTTGCACAAAGCGCTCGGTTCGATTGAGCGGGCACTGGCCATCGAACCTGAAAATGCCAATTATTTGGTGCGCAAAGCTGAGATAGTCTATGAGATTTCAGAGGACGAGAAAACCTCTTTTGGGCTGCTTGATAAAGCTCTCAAGCTTAGTCCGCGTAATCGCCAGGCTCTCACCTTGAAAGCAAAATTGGCTGCCCAGCGGGGGGACCAAGATTTGGCTGTTTCTACGGCACGCTTGATCTATGAAGGGGCGCCAGCCGATGCCGATGCTCGCATCGCTTATGGTCGGGCTTTAGTGGGGGCCGGCAAGTATATAGAAGGCGCCCAAATTTTGGAGCCGGTTTTGAAAGAGCAGCCTCGCAACCCAGTGGTGCTTGATTTAATGGCTCTAGTGGATGAGAAAAGGCAGAACTGGAGTCGAGCTATTTCCCATATCAATGGGCTTCTTGAGGTTTTGCACGGTACTCCTTATGCTCGTTCCGAATTAATTGCCAGGCGCTCGCTTGCCTATGAAAGATTGGGTAAGACCGACCTGGCCCTGTCTGGGATGAGGGAAGCTGTGAAACTAGGTCCGACTAATCACAAATTTCGTCTAGAACTAATCTCAATTTTGAAGAAGACCGGAGATATTGCCGGCGCTCAGAAAGAAGAAACCGCCCTCAAGAAACTTGAGGCGGACATGCTTCCCTTTTAAAGGTTAAAATAGCGCTGCTACAAGCCGCTATTTCTAGACAAAGCTGAAATGAAATTTGCCGATTTTCTCAATTTCTTCCTCAAGCCCTATGGGGACACTCTCTATCAAGTCGACGTCGAGTTGAGCCCGGAGGAGCTTCTTGCGGTACTGAAAGATAATACCGCCAGTGGTATCTTTGCCGCCCAAAGCGGGAAACGTTTTTGCGGTAGGCTCAGCAGTCGTGAGTTCCATCTGCGATGGATATTCTCCAAACTGAGAAATTCCTGGGGACCGATAGCCTCCGGTTGCTTTGTCGAAACAGGCGAGAGCGGCTCGTCCCTCAGTGGGGAGCATGCCGGAGCACATAGTAGATTAGAGTTTCGCATAGTGATGAGCCCGGCTGTGCAGCTGCTTGTGCCGGTGGTTATGCTTTGTCTTTTGCTTGTAATGATTGTCGGCTTTTCTGAAATCTTTGTCGATTGGCGTCGCGCCATTCTGATCATGTTGCCGCTAATTTTGATGCCTTCTTTCGTCTCTCTGGTGGCTGTTTTGGGCGTGAAGCTCGGGCAAAGGGATGCTCGCCAGATGTTGGCTTATTTCGAAAGTCTGCCTGGTGCCACCCTAAAGGAAGCGCCAAAAGTGAAGCACTTTATCACTTAGAATTTTACTCGAAACTGGGCGGCGCAGACGGCTGATACTCCACCTATTGGTGGTATGCAGGTGAGGTCGGCGGCTATGTGTTTACCTTCAATTGTAGCCAAGGGTAAGAGCATCGGTGTCGGAAGGCCCTTTAGAGCTTTATAGCCTGAAATTGCTCCCACCTGCATGCCCAGTTTGACTGGACCCAGTTCGTAAGGGGTGTAATGATAAGCGGCATAGAAACTGTCTTTGTCTAGACTGTTGCGATAGTAGCCGACTGAAAATGCCGACTGATCATCAAGTCGGCGCAAAATGCCAATGCCATAGTTTGTCTCCCGGTAATTTGCTTCTCTATTCTGGTGATACGACAGAGCTCCGAGCTGCAACCAGGTATCATGCTTGTTTTCGAGATCAAATTTTAGCTTGCCGTCTTCCTTGTTGAAGCTAATACCGGCGTCTTTGAATTTTTCTTTGCTTCCATTCTTATCCAGCAAAGCCCATGATTGATTCGATAAGGCTTGCTTATCGAAATCGGCAGGCAAACTGAGATTGAGCGGTGCCTCTTCTAGTTTATCGGGTGCTTTTTCGGCAACTTTATCAGTCAAGATTAGGGCCTCTTTTTCGCTTGGGGGTGGCCCCCACAATATGGCCGTGCCTGGACGCTCACAATGGGAGAAACACTAATTAAGGGCTATTGTGAGAAAGCCCTATAGAAGATGGCAAACTTATGGCGGAAAAATGGCAAAATCATGTCAGCTTTTCAGACCGGTGAAAACCGGGATATGCTTGTAAGAATTACCTCCCTGTGAGGCTATTTGATCGGCTGCCAGGTTGGCGTTCTCAATGAGTTGAGGAATATTCTGCCAGTTTTTTCGACTCGCATCTCTATTTAGATCGAGAAAGCTGGAGGCGCCCACACTTGGTATCAAATATAGTGGCTGTCCAAAAGCATAGAAGCATTGGTTGTTGAAGTACATGCCGATGCGATTAGCCAACTTGGTCAATGCCACTTCGCTCGTGTTGCAAAGCAAGATACCGAGTTTTTCATTTGTGAGTGTGACCAATTCCTCACCGGCATTTAACATTGAAGTAACAGTACCGAGGGCGAATTGTTTAGCCATCAAGAGTGTCTCCTGCCCGAATACTTGGGCTAGACTTTCCAGACCAGGAAAATAAATTATGAGAAGAGCCGGTGACTGGCCCTGCTCTACTGCGGCTCTTAGATGGAGAGGCAGGTCCTTGGCTTGGAGCACTTTCTCTTCTTTTTCGTTACTTATGTTCGGGTTTAGAAGGGCTGGTATATTTTGCAATGTGGCTAGGTGTCTCTTGTTCAGTTCGGACTTTTCACTGAGATTGCGGTTGCGTCTGACTTCTTGCAACGCTTCTTTATCGGGCAGGTTCATTTGTGAGAGCGTTCTTGTGAAGCAGTTATCTTTCATATGCGACTCCTCTGTTTGCAAGCTTTTGTCTGTTTGACCCATATATTTCACCTTAGCTTTCACTTGTGACGAAATTGTGCAGAGGCGCCGGGCATGTAAATTATGTATAGGCAAACTTTGTATAGACAGGGAAGAGGCAAGCCTAATTTGTCTTCTGCTTTGGTAGGTCAGGCAAGTGTAAAATAGAGCTTGAAATTGAGCATTTAGGGGGAGAAATGGAGCAAAGGGGAGATAAAGGAAAGCCGGTAAAGCAGGTATACAGGATCGCCTTGGTGACCTTGGTGTCTCTATTGACCGGGCTTTTCAGTCTTCAGCCTCCGGCTGTGGCGGCTGAGGAAGCCGTCAGCGCCAAAGATGCAAAGGAGACCCTGAGCGCCCAGGTGAATAGACCTGTCGGAGATAAATGGGCCTTGATTTTCGGTATCGGCGACTTTGCCGATGCCAAGATTCCTAAGTTGAAGTATGCCAGCAAGGATGCCCAAGATTTCTATCAATACTTAGTGAAAGAAGCCCGCTTCGCCCCCGACCATGTGCGTATTTTCTTAGACGAAAAGGCGACACAGAGGCGCATACTCTCCGAACTGGGCAGCCATGGGCTGCCTCGCCTGGTCAAACCCGATGATCTTGTCGTCATCTTTTTCTCTACCCATGGCAGTCCTTCGCAGCTGGACAGTAAAGGCGCCAATTACATTGTTGCTTATGATTCCGACCCCGACGATCTTTATGTGTCTGGTGTCGATATGAAGCAGATTTTTGCCAGGCTTAAGGAGCGGACCGAAGCCAATCGCATCATCTTGATTATGGATGCCTGTCATAGTGGCAGCACTGCTGCCGGAGGCAAGGGAATCGTGCGCACTGGTAACTTCGACGCCAAGGCTCTAGCCGAGGGGCTAGGGCAGATGGTTATCTGCTCCAGTCAGACCGAAGAGAGGTCTTGGGAGTCGAAGCGCTATAAGAATGGTGTCTTCACCCATAACCTTATTGAAGGACTGCGAAGTAATCCAGGGGCAACAGTTTCTGAGGTTTTTCAAAAAATCTGCGGCATGGTCTCTGACGAAGTAAAGGAAGATTATGCCGGTGCTGAACAGAATCCTGTTTTGCATACCAAATGGGAAGGTAGCGATGTTCGTTTGGCTGCCGTCCCCTCTGCGCCGCGCATAATTCCTGAGACTGTTTCTCTCGATCTGGAACCTGATAGTTCTGCCTTGGTTGGCAAACCAGCCAAACTCGCCGCTAAAAAGAACGCCAACGATAAGAATACTTTGGTCAAGCCCGGTGGCTTAGCTGAAGAGTTTAGGTCCACCTATGTGGGCGATTCCAAAGTTTTGACTTTGACCCAAGCATACTTCTGCAATGAAAGCGATCCCCGCAGGGCTTACCAGGAAGCCTGCGCTCAACAGGCGGCACACTTCAATGAGCCTGAATATTATTTTCGTAAAGCCAAGATACTGATTCAGCTGGGTAATTTTTCTAAAGCCGATCAAGAGTTGAAGGGGCTTCTCGTCGACAATCCCAATAATTCGGCCTATCATCTGGCTCGTGCCTATTGCTATCACCGCTTGGGCAACAGAATCGCTGCAGAAGACCATTTGAACATGGCTAAGTTCCACGATCTGACCTTGCCAAAGCAGATCGTTTTCGGCGACTGATGCGACTTTCTTGTTTTGTCTGAGACTTACTCAGAGAGACTTACTTAGAAAGGCTTACTTAGTAGATCTTTAGTCTTCTTTGTTGGCTCTTTTTATCTTCACATGCCTCCTGGATGAACGTGGGGGCGGAAGTCTACATCAAAGCCGTCATCGGGCTTATAGCCCCGTGCTTCCGCCTCTTCTTGCTTGAGTTCATCGAGGTCTTCGTCGCTTAGAATCTCGCGGGTAATCAGCACCGAACATGGTGCATAGATAGAAACTGACTGCGAAACACTACCGAGCAACAGTTTGGTCAAGCCTGTTTTACCATGTGAGCCCATGACGATTAGATCGGCTTGCCAGTCGTCGGCTAGTTCGATAATTACATCGCGGGGATCGCCGTCAGCTATATGGCGTGTGATATTGGCTGCTCCAAATGCCGCCAAAAGCGGCTGCGCCGCCTCTTCCATTTCTTGATGTGCGGCTCTTCGCAAGTGCTCGGGATCGATCTCAATATCGGTATCGGCGATACTAAGCAGACGCTCTTTTGTTTCTTGCAAGACCGAAACCAATTTGAAGCGAGTCGAAGAGGGAAAGCCCAGTCGGCTTAGCCAGCGAGTTGTGGCCCGGCTGTAAATACTGCCGTCGGTGGCAACGATGACACTATGAAAACTGCGGTTCAGTTGCTGGGCTAAATCCTTCAGGTGAGGCTTGAGCAAGAGCACCGGACAATGGGCTTGGGAAAGTACGCCTTGAGAGACGCTGCCGGTGAGAAGAAGCTCGATGCCTCGGTAGCCCCGGCTGCCCAAGATAAGCAGGTCGGCCTTCCACTTGCGAGCTTCTTTGATGATGGCATCTTTTGCCTCACCATGGGCGATATCATAAAAGACGCGGCAATGAGAGAGCTCATTTTGAATATACTGGGCAAGCGCCGCCAGTCGCTCAAGAATTGCGGCATCGTCTTTTCTTAGGGCTGTGAAAATATTGATTTCGGTGCCGTCAGGCCAGCTCATGCCCAAAACTGTATCGAGAATCTCAATGATGGTTGAGTCTTTACTCTTGGTGTCGATAGCGACCAGAATTCTCATCTATTTTTCTGTCTTTTCTTGATTTGCAGATTGGCAAGAGAGAATTAGTCCGTACTGTCTCGGCAGGTCAAAACTCTTCTCTAGGGTGAAGCCGGCTCTTCCCATTTCATCCAAGGCCTTTTCTTTGCTGATACGCATCTTTATGGGCGGACCTTCTGGACTTTCGGGCTTAAAGTCGACGATCACAACTTTAGCCTGGTTCGGCAATTGTGACTTCAGTCTCTCGAAGTAAGCCGTGCGATAGTCTAAGTGATGATAGGTGTTGACAATCAAAACAAGGTCGATTTTCTCTGGCAACTTAGGCTGTTGACTGTCCACAAGCTCTACTTTTAGATTGTTCAAGCCTCTTTTGCTGGCCAGTTCTTTCAGAAACTGCACCATATCAGGTTGGCTATCGAGGGCGTAAACTTCTCCGTTCTTGAGCTTTTCAGCCAGGCGCCAGGCAAAATAGCCCGTGCCTGCGCCGAGGTCGGCGATTCGCTCATCACCCCTGAGTGCGAGGGCGTCTATAACCTGTTCAGGCTTTTGCCAAAGGTCTCTTTTTTTGTCGTCGAACTTGCTTGACCAGTGGTGCGCATTGGAAAAGTCTTTGTGATAACCCTGACCGGCTCCCTCAATATCAATAGCAAGGGCTGCCGGTTTTGATAAAAGGGCAAGATAGAAGAGTAAAAGGGCTGTCTGACCCAAGGCTACCATGGTCTTCCGGGGCTTTTCTGAGTCTAGCCGCCTGCAAACTAGGATTTTCATAACTGACTGGCTGATTGGTTTCATTTGCAATTTCATTCTTCTGGACGAGACGCTGCCGACCTGAAGATTTTAATATAGTCAAAGCAATTCAGTAAATTATGAGACAAACATGCTGAAAGTTATCTATGCCCGACTATCTAAAGCAGCCGGTTCATTCTGGGCTCTCTCTCTGGGTTTTCTTCTCTTCTGTTCATTCAGTTGGGTTGCCGCTAGACCTGGTACGGCGCCAGAGATAGAGCAGTCGGCGTCTGCAGATAAAGACGACTATTTTTATCTGCCCAGTAAGACTTATAAAGCCGCCTTTCCTACTTTAGACAGCCAAGCCGGTGATAAAGTCTTCAAAAGCCGCGGATGTATGAATTGTCATTCTCTATTTGATGGGGGCAAGCTAAAGGGTGGCAAGATAGGACCAATGTTGTCAGGCATAGGGGCTCATTTGACTTGCGATCAAATAATCGCTCGTATTTCGGAAAAGCGAGAGCATACTCTCATGGAAAGTATTCAAATGAGTCATGTATTGCTGAGTTCAGCCGATGCCCGCTTAATTGCTTCTTACTTGCTCACCTTGCCCGAGCCGGACCGCGAACTATTGGTGCAGTCACATTTACAAGCTAAAACTTCAGGAGCTAAAGCTTCAGGTAAATCAAAGAACAGCTCAACAGACAAGATTTCAGATAAGTCAGCTAAAGATATGTCAGCTTCAGATAAGTCTTTGGTGGAGTCTCAAGAGCGGTCTTCGCCGATGCAAGCTAAAGTTACTGCTCAATCAATTGAAAAGGGTGCCAAGCTTTTCTTTGAGAAAGGCTGTATGGCTTGTCACAGCGTGGAGGGCAGAGGCGGAAGGTTCGCGCCGCCCCTGGACGGGGTGTCTAAGTTGGGACGGAGCCTTATCGAGCGGAAGATAGGAGCAGGAGCTAATTTGACCAAAACCAGCAAAGCTGGCTTGGTGAAAATGCCTGCTTTTGCCCTGAAGACCGATGAACTGAAATCATTGACCGACTATCTTATTTCTTTGCCGCCGTTAGAGTATCAAGCGGCGCCGCAATCAAAGAGGTCGGAAGAAGGGCGGGCTCTTTTTGCCAAATATCAATGCAGTGGCTGTCATGCCATTTCTGGTGGTGACAGCAAGCTGGGACCGAATCTCGCCGGTATAGGCGGGCACAGGGGGCGGCAGTGGCTTACTTTTCGCTTGCTCAGTCCGGAAGAACAAAGTAAGCAGTTCCCTGAGATTTTCGGCAGTGGCAGGGCTGGTGCCTTGATGCCGCACCAAGCCATATCTAAAGATGAAGCAGAAAAGATAGTCGATTATCTCTTCACTCTCTAGCTAATTGCAGACTATTTCTTTTCTTTGTCGTCGAGCAGCATGGGCACATTGTCATCTACAACTTCGGCGTCGATAGCATCATCAGCTGAGTTTTGAACAATTAGCTTGGGCTTGCCTTCGTCTTTAGATTCAACTTTGGCTTTGAGCAAGGCTAACTCTTGGTCGACCTCACTCAGCTGGTCAAGTGCTTTCAGCTGTTCCATATTGGTTGAAATGCCTCGCATTTCCTGTAGGGCTTCATTCTTAATTTCTTTAGCCCTGATTTTTTCTTCCCATTTGTCCATGCTTGAGGTGCCTGTGCCGCTAGCCAGCTCATTGGCTTTAGCGATGGCATCCGAACCTTTCGACCGCGCTTGCATGGCTTGTTTCTTGCGCTGGAAATCTTTTTGCTGCAGTTCCAATTCACCATAACGGCGCTTCAGATCGGCTGATGCTTTCTTTTGCTCTGTGAGCTGGGCTGTGAGACTTTCTTGATGTTTGGTCAACTCGACCTTCTTCAAGATACATTGTCTGGCTACTTCATCGTTGTTTTGCCCGACTGCCAAGGCGGCACGTTTTTCCCAGCTTTGCTTTTCTTCTTCCGCTTTCTTGAGCTGCTGTTCCAGCATCTTTTCATTGGTTATAGAAGCGGTGAGAGCCTCTTGTACTTTCTTCACACTCGAATCCAGTTCCATCTGGGCTTGCTCAGCCAGAATCTCCGGTGTTTCCATCTTGCTGACACCGGCATTGAACATGGCTTTGAATATATTCATGAGGCGGTCGAACACAATCCTTCTCCTTTATTTCTTCTCCGACTGGAGCATCAATTTTGCTTTCTCTAAGTTCTTGAGCTGATCCTTCTCCAACTGTGGATATCTGAGATCAAGTTTTTCCAGGGTTTTAACTATGGCTGCAATAACAACCAAGCGTGTAAACCACTTATTGTCTGCCGGCACGACATACCAGGGTGCCTCTTCGCTTGCGGTTCCGGCAATCGCCTCTTGATAGGCTTTAGCATAGTCCTTCCAGTATCCTCTCTCTTCGACGTCGGCGGAGGAGAATTTCCAATTCTTTTCAGGTACATCGATACGAGCGAGAAACCGTTTCTTTTGTTCTTGCTTACTGAGATTGAGATAGAACTTGAGGACAACAACACCATTGCGACTCAAATAACGTTCGAAGGCTTTTATGTCTTGCAGTCTCTCATCCCAAATTTTCTTTGTTATCAGTCGCTCGGGGATTTTTTCCTTTTGCAAAAGCTGATCATGCACCCGAACCACCAAAACTTCTTCATAATAAGAGCGATTGAAAATACCGATTCGTCCCCTCTCAGGCAGGCATTTCATATAGCGCCACATGAAATCATGGTCCAGATCTTCGCTGCTCGGCTGCTTAAAAGAGTAGACTTGGCAGCCTTGGGGATTGACCCCTGACATTACATGCTTGATTGTGCCGTCTTTACCGGCTGCGTCCATAGCTTGGAAGACGCACAGCAAGGCGTACTTGTCCTGGGCATAAAGTCTGTCCTGAAGTTCTGATAACCAGTCGACTCCTCTGACAAGCAGTTCTTGCGCTCTTTCCTTACCCTCTTCCATTCCGTCTGTGCTGGAAGGGTCGAAATCCTGCAGTTTGAAGCCATCTCCCGAGTCTACGCGGTAGTTTACTAGGAGTTTTTCCAGGTCTTTGAGATGAGCTTTTCGGTCTTTTCCTTTGGACATTTGGTCCTCCCAGTTTGCTATGCCTCGCCTGGGCGCTCGCTAACCTAAATAGTATTAGATTAAAGGAGATAATTAAGCGTCGGATTATCGGCTGGCAATTGTGGGTATTGGTTAAAAGGAAAAGGAGGCAAGCGCGAAGCTTTGGGGGCGGTAGAGTCCGAAAAGATAGATGGAAGCTTAAGGCAGAATGTACAGACCAAAGAAAGACAATACATTGCCTCCTCTCCGGATGGATCCGCTCTCTAGGATGCCGGATGTAGAACACTTGACTGAGGCTCTAGACCAGGCTCGAAACAACGAAGGTCGCCTGGTGGAATTAACCTGGCCAAAGCCCGGGCATAATTTGCAGCTCTTGCTTACTGTCATTTTCATTGCCGGAGGTGGAGACCCACTCTGGACCTTTGGTGAGCGTGAAATTCGTCAGCCCATCAATGAACTGTGGCGTTATGCCTCAGGAGATCCTACCTTGATTTACAATTTGGTTTTGGCGGAATGCACCGGTGAGGTCGTTGCTAACGACGACGGGTCGCAGCAGGTGGTTCTAGACGCTTCCAAGTTCACTTCCAACACAACCAGCTCTTACAGCACTTCCTTGCTCGGTATGCAGGCAACATCGGGCACTCGCTATCCTGTGGTCAATACAAGCAAGTCGACTCGAGATGCCACTATGGAAGGGCAGCTCGAAGACATGTCCATTCCCAACCTTTTGCAATCGATAGTGATGGCTAAAATGACTGGACGTCTATTTGTCGATGCCGGCAATGCTGCTTCCGAACTCTTCTTTGAAGATGGTGTGCTCCTGCATGCCAGCGCCCTTGATGTGGCTGGGGATCAGGCTCTTATGGAACTAGTCACTTGGGAAAAGGGCAAGTTCTACTTTTATCGCGACGAGAAAACAATTCAGCGCACCATCGGTCGCAGACTTGATGCCATATTGATGGAAGGCATCACCCTTCTAGACCAGAGTAAGTTCCTCATGGAACAGGGACTGAAGATGGAGTCTTATCTAGATAAGAAGTATCCCAATCTCAGCGAGTCGGAATTTGATGGACGTGTCAGTGCTGGAGCGCCCGTGCCGGCTGAACTGCAGAAACAGTTCTATATAGCCCTTGACGGTTGCACCAGCCTTTTTGATTTACTGCGCCGCAAACCAATGGTCAAAAAAGACTGGGTCGCTATTATCTTCAACTTGGTACAGTGCGATCTAATCACTATTGCCAAAAAGCCTTCCAAGATAGATAAGACCTCATTCCTCGAGTCTTCCTTAATTGATAAAGCCGCTATAGAAAGAGTGCGCACTCTTCTTGCTCGACCTGAAACCGGCATTGTGTCCTATCCAAATTTTCACTTCTTTCTTGATCAGGAATTCACTCGCTATCAGTTATATAAGGTGCCTTGTTCACTTATAGTATTCGAACTGCGCATGCTTTTACCGAATAGTCTTGAACCACTTTCGATACCAGCAATGAAAGAAGCTGCTTCTCGGATTCGGGGAATGCTCAGTCCCTTGGACGTTTTTGCTCATTTTGAGACGATCTCTTATGCAATTTTGCTGCCGAATACCGAACCTGCCTCGGCTGCGATGCTGGCTCATAGAATTCTTGAGAATCTTCGCGGTCCTTTGCTGCCAGGTGTAGATAATCTGGCGATGGCTTTTGGTGTAGCAGGTATTCCTGAGGATTGCAGAGATATGGGTCTTTTGGTCAGCGCAGCCAAGGCGTCTAAACTGGTGGCTCAAAGAAACAACTATCCCATCGTGATGTTCAAGGATATGCAGGCTCCCAACGCCTGAGATTGATCTTGACTAGATAAATTTCGATTTACCCTCTCTAAATCTTTCTTGCTTGTTGTTGATGCCCTTGTGAGGGGAGCCTTAACAACTAAGCAAGGAGTAATTCTTATATGTTTCGCAGGAAAGTGTCAGTTTTTGTTGCAGGTATTCTTGCTCTTTCATCCAGTTTGCCGGCTCTTTGCGCAGATATACAGCTAAAGAATCCGACTAACAAACCTTTTAACAGACCTAAAGTCCAGGCTCCAACCTGGCAGGACGACATATTACTAGTCATGCCTGATATGAAGGCTGATAAAGACGAAGTAAATGAAGCGCTACAAGATGTCCACGGTACCGTCGTGGCTACACTCGGCGACGCGCGCCTGAAGATGTTAGTAGTCAAATGCGAAAAAGGTCAGTTCGCCAAAACAGAAGAAAAACTGACCAAAGACAAGAAGCATTTCAAGGCAATAGGTAGGAATTATAGATTCGCTGCTAATGTCGTTCCCAACGATCCTCAGTTTCCCAATAGTTGGCATTTGACCGCGATGAATTGCCCCAAGGCTTGGGATACATCCAAGGGTGGCGCCAAAATCGCCGTTCTAGATTCGGGCTGTCAGGCTGCAGTTGCAGACCTCTCTGGAAAGGTTGAGAAGGGTTTCGACGCAAATACACCAGCTGCAAAAGCTCTTGGCGCCATACTTATGGCTTCCGGCAGTCTTCCCGGCGTAACCGATCTTGCCGGCGCCATCGCTGCTGAGGCTTCATCAGGCGCTAATACCGATCAGAATGGCCATGGTACATGGGTTGCATCTGCCGCTGTTGCCGCCATGAATAATAATGCTGTTACTGCGGGAATTGCTCCCAATTCAACAGTCTATCCTATAAGAATCGCTGATGCTGCATATGGTGGCACCGCAATGACCGATGATCTTTCAGTCGCCTGCGCCATGTTCAAGGTGTTCACTTCTGGAGCGAGAATTGTCAATCTGTCCTATGGTGGACCGTACTACGGCTTTCATAATCCAGCAATCCATGCACCGTTACATCAAATTTTCTCTGAGTTTTATTATGCCAGGCAGGGTTTGATATTCCTGTCAGCTGGCAACGATGCCATATTTGATGGTACTCCCAATTGTCCTTATATAAATATGGTTTCTGCTATTGACAGCAGCGGAACACTCGCAAACTTTTCCAACTACGGCACCATGGTTGATTTTACTGCTCCTGGTAAAGGAATCGTGGTTAGCGATGTGAATGGTTCAGACAAGACAGTAGATGGCACTTCTTTCTCCAGTCCAATCGTTGCTGGTGTCGCCGCTCTGATACTGAGCAAGAATCCTCTTCTTCCTAACGTGGCAGTGGAGCAAATCTTGCGTAAGAGTTGTGTCAATTCGACGCCTGGGTGGAATCCTTACTTCGGCTGGGGTATGCCAGATGCCAAAAAAGCAGTGGAAATGGCTACGTTAGGACTCTAGGTTTTTCCCGTGAGAGACGCCAGCAGAGGAGGGCTTAATCGCCCTCCTCTTTGCATTGGGGCGAATCAACTGGAAGAGAAAATTTCGAAGGAAAATTCAGTATTTCAAAACAAACCGATATCGGTTTGTTTTTGCACATAAATTCTCCGAAAATTTTTGAACTTTTTGCCCTCCGATTACGTTTATAGATATGTGAGGGTTCGGAGACTATCTATATGAAATCTGACGATCTTGATCGTTTTAGTCGGCTTAAGATCTTTCTTTCTGACGAGTACGCAGCGCGTCGACAATGTCTACTTGATAAGTTTAATTCCGACTATCCTGATGAACCCTCATGCTGGAAGTACATAATTTCCAAATTGAGAGTGTTGGGCTTATTGAATTGCCGAATTTGTGGTTCGCCTGATGTCATTGTGTCTGATGATTTTAGAGTGCTTTTCTGTCAAGATTGCGCCGCAGAAAGTCGTTCTACTGCGGGCACGTTTTTTCATGGCGTGAGGAAAGTTAGAGCTTGGCTTTTCTCTATTTGGATATCTGAACACGGCTTTTATGTCAGTTCGAAGTGGTTTGCCTCTGCTATTTCTATAGCGCAGTCCTCTGCTCTTCATATTATTAAGTCCACTCTCCTTGCCGCAGAAAGGAACTTTGATGTTGTTGCATCCCTTGAAGTCCCCCTCTCTAATCTAAATCGTTTTTTCGCAAAGCGCACAATACTTACTCCTGCTCTGCTTAAGCCGAGTCAAGAATTAGATGAATCATTTGTTTACGACACTCACTCGCAGAGCAAACCAAATGATGATGGAAGAGAATCAGAGTCAGGAAAGAATGACTATACTGAGATTGTTGACGTGGACTTCGAAGCTATCGATACGTCTATGAACGCAGCATCTATGAAAGATTCAGCTGCTTCCAGTTTTGACTCAGAGGCTTTGTCATCATCATCTTCTTCTTCTTCACCTCTTGAGTTTGAGGTTTCATCAGCAGTCGAGTCTGCTAACGAATGCTGCAGCTTAGATGGTCAAGAGGAGAATTTTGAAAATCATAGATTGTCCTCTGTCTATCGCTCACTAGGATCAACTCCACTTACAGTTGACCAAATCTCTGCAATAACTGGATTGGACTGGCAGGAGATTCTAGCGGCATTGACAGAACTTGAGTTTGACGGCTTAGTGACAGGGCTGGCAGGGGGCTCGTATATCTTGAGCAATGATAACGTGGACGGTGTTGTGCTCAGGTCCGAGAATTTCGCAAGTGAACAATCTAAGGGATTTGACGCTAAAGCAGACGCTGAATATACTCGCGAGAATTTCTACATTTCGGTGCGATGCTTTTTTCGTGTGATTCTTGATATCGCACACGGAGTGAGTCGTAAGTATATGTCTCTTTATCTTGCTTGCGCCAATCATCTCGTCATCGCTGATCTAGACGAAAGCTTCATGGAGATTTGCCTGCGGACTGGATATCTTGGGCGCAAGGTCCTTCGGTCATATATTGCGCCAGCCTTTCTCAAATTCGCCCCGCTAGAAGTTCCCGATAGATAAGGAGGCAGTACTGCAAGAGCTTTATCGCCATACTTCTAGCCTTTAGTGGGTTCAACCCTAATTTCTTGTCCCTTTTAGTTCTTATTTTGTGAGTAAGGCAAGTGGGCAAGGGTGAGTGCAATTATGTTTTGGTCAAAAGAAAAAAGAGAATTTCTGCTAAGGGGGTCCGCAATTTGTTTCGTTTCTATGCTTCTTTGGCAGGGCTGCGCGCAAGCCGAGCTGGTTAGCTATCCCTACGACTGGACAATTGAGATAAAGAGTAAGCCATTGATTCGCCAGTTTCAGTTTTCTGGATCTCAACTGAAGCAGGTCGAGAAGCTTGATATTCATTATCATCCAGCCAAGGACAATGAGACCAAGACTCAATATGAGTATCTCTGGTATAGCAAGGGTAAGGCGCTCGGTCTTGAGAAGAAACGCAAGTTTGATTTGCCTGAGGGCGAAGGTGTTGCCATTCGGGTTACTCATAGTGCAGTGCCTACAGAAGGCGAGAAGAAGGCTTGTGCTGGAGCTGTCCTTAGAGTTGCGCTTGATGCTTTCCTAAACAAGAATCCAGTAGTGCAAGTAAGATTACCGCATTCTTCATTTAACGACATCGCCAATCGACTTGAAGAGCTGGGTATGCAGGTGGCTCCTGATAGTCCTGATGATTTTTCCGGCGGGTATAGTTCAAACCTCACACTCTATCTCTATTCTGAGCCGGACGGATTGAAGAGGGTTCTATATCGATAGTTAAGTGAAACAACAAGAAAGAGGGTCTCATTCAAATGAGACCCTCTTTCCATTTTTCTAAGATTTTGAGCTAGTGCCAAGAATAGATCTGAGTGTTTATAATTCTTGAAAATTCCTCCTTCTTCGTTATTTTGTTGTCTCTGCGAACTATCCCTCAGATTTCATGACATAGGTGATTGGTACTTTGTGGCTTGAGCTAAGTGATACGCCACCCATAATGGCTCCAACTAGAAAAGGTGGATAGATATCGATGGTGGTCGTAATTGCAACATCTCCATCTATTGCGCCACCCGTGCTGTTTGGTGGAATGTCGCGAACAGTTTCTACAGCCACTAGTGTATTTCTAATCTTTGCCGGAAAATTAGTTGAATAGAGTTTTGTTGCAACCGATAGCGCTCTTTGGTAAGGGGCTTTATCCGGAGTAAGGTTTCTTGAATCTCCGAGAGAAAATTCTGAAGGTGGACCGGATGCGGCTGCTCTTGCTGCATCTCTGCATATAGAGTCATTGATTGCGGCGCCGATTGCCAAAATTCCAAGGTCGATTGCGGTTAGGACAATTGGAACTAGTAGCACTAGAGCTCCTACTAGTTCCGCAACGCCTTGTCCTCTAGTTTTTCTTCTTGTCATAATTATTTGCCATTTTGAAAACTTGGGGTTTTGCAAAATGAACCGATATCGGTTCATTTTTAACCCTTGAGTGCTGACTTCAAAATCTTGCTTATTAGGAAGATTATTCATACAGCCTGCGCACTGGAAAATTGCCAATCTTGCTCCTAAATCTCTTCTGCACTTCAGTTTCCTATTGGCGAGAGGCAATTTGAGTTATTGCGCATAAAGGGGAGAAATTAACTGTGAGAGCCGTACGAAGAAGGTCTGGGCATGCGATTAGTGAGTTTGCTGCTGCTCTTATCGTTTTGGTGACCTTTGTTTTTGCTCCATTGATTAATGTTGGTATCGTGCCTATTAGATATCTCATGGCGCAAGGGGTTCTCACTGAGCTTTGTCACCGCGTGGTTCTTTCAGAGCGAAGGTCGGAAGCGATTTCCCTTTTCACAAATGAGGTTTGGTCTAAGTCGGTACTTCAGAAATGCGGGATAGAAGTCTCCAATGCCAAGATTGGGTTAACAGTTCTGGGTAAAGACAATAGCAAGTTAAGTATTGTTGGTGCGGAGCCGATTCCAAGTGAGTGGTTGCCAGGCGGCAGCATGGAAGCTTCTGTCTTCAGCTTAGAAATTTCAGTTGATTGCGCGATTGCTCCGTTGTTCCAAACAAGCCCGGGGTTACCGGGTTTCACCAGTCCAGTGGTTATGAAGCTTAAGGCTAGCTCACCGTGGGAGAACTTTGGTATTGATCCAGTTACGCAGGAGTATTTCGTCAATGAGTAGGCGCTGCCGCACTGCAATCAGCAAATTTGTGAACGTGTCGCCCAGGAGACGAGCCAGAGGATCAGTGTTGGTTCTTGGATCTTTCCTAATGGCGTTTCTTGCTTTGGCTCTTTTGATTGGCTATAGCTATGGTGGCTTATTTTTCGAGCACAATCGACTTCAGGCTTCTGCTAACGAGGTTGCTTTAGCTGGCGCACGCAAGCTAAACGAATTTGATCGACTTGGGCAGATGAATAATATGGTTGCTCGTTCCAGACAATTGGTGTTTGAAGGACGCAGGCAGCTAGAGGAAGCGAACGACAAGTATCCAGGGATTGCTGCTCTTGCTAATGAGCTTCTCGATGAGGCTCACGAATCGGCAGTTTTACTAGAAAATCAGAGAAGTCTATTGAACGTTGTAGCCAGATCTGAGGCAAATATAGCAGTGCAGAGTAAGTTCGACGAAGTGAAAGGATCTTACGCCATGTTTCTTCCTTGGATGAAAGTTGAGACTCCCGAACTAGCTGGCTATCAGTGTGGTCGCTGTACCGGTGTGGAATCTAACGTGGAGTTTATGGCGACCTTGAGCGGCTTGGCTAGTTTTGATAAGGAAAAAGGTTATGTCGTTGGCGATCTGCATCCTTACTATAAGAGTCATGTAAATGCCAAGCTAAGCGGACCTGATAGTGATTTGGACTTTAAAATTTCGAGCCTTGCAGCCACGGTGAAGAACTCTACTCCGCCAGCACGAATTATTTTGCCTGGTAATTTTCATTCAATAGCATCGGGCGACCTACCATCAGTTTGCCGAGTCAAGCTTTGGCTTCCTGTCTCTACCGGTTATGGACCGTATGCGGGCGGCAAGATGAGCTGTGTCGGCGCGGCTGCTGCCACTGGCAGTTTGCCGCAGCAATAGGCAAAGATTTCGATTCTGTGTCTAACGCTACTGCGAAATTTGGCTCATCTGCGATAATCTATGCGTCTATGATTGCTGATGTTTCTATCTAAATTGCCTGAGGTTATGATGAGTAAAGGAATTACTCTCTACGAGAAGCCCACATGTTCCAAGTGTCGCGAAGCCGTAAAGTTGCTTAAGAGTAAGGGCGTCGAGTTCGAGAAGGTCAATTATTTTGAAACGCCTATCGATGAAGCCAAGCTGACCGAGCTTCTCAAGAAAATGAAGCTGTCTGCCCGCGACTTGCTACGTAAGTCGGAGGCTAGATATAAGGAGCTGAAGCTTTCTGAGGCTAAGATGGCAGATTCTGAGGTGATTCGGCTTATGGTCCAATATCCTGAGCTCATGCAAAGACCAATAGTCGAGAAAGGTTCGCGCGCTGTACTGGGTCGCCCAACCGAGAATATCGAAGAGCTTCTCTAAGAATAGATTGCTCGCCAGATAAACATATGGGCGGTACCGTTATCGCTCGCAGCAGGCTTTGAAAAGCTTAATCTCCAGCTGGAATCAGAGAAAGAGCCTATCTGTAGAGAAAGAGCCTATCTGTAGAGAAAGAGCCTATCTGTAGAGAAAGAGCCTATCTGTAGAGAAAGAGCCTATCTGTAGAGAAAGCGCCCATCTCTAGATAAATCACCCATCAATAGAAAAGTCACTCAACTAGATAAGTCTTTGAGGCGGTGTGACAGGCTAAAACAGAGCCGCCCAAGCTGCGGTTGTCATTAGTTGCTGCCTACCAATTCGTGTGACTTCACGCCTCTTTCAGCCAGGTCTTCAAGCAGAGCCGAAACGATTGTTTTGTCTTTGCCCAATACTTCAGGTGCATGCACACCCGGCTGTGTGAACTGACCCCGGGCTAGGATCATAGCCGTAGCGGCGGTTGTAAATCCGGTAGTGCGGCTCATTGCTGAGATATTGTCGGTGTGTTTGTCTAGGAGACGATAGGTCTTAGTTTTGTTGCCCTTTCTGGCCATAACTGTCATCAGTAGGCAATCTTCGAACTTGCTAGCCGGGTAGCTTTCATTGAGCACTCTGGCTGTTTGCGGAATGTGATCATCGGCGAAGAAACCCATTTGCCATAAGTTTTTCATAGTCTCTAGGTGCCCAGCCCAGCGCAGAGTGCGTTCGCTCATTTCCGGAATATCGGGGAAGCTGGTTAAAAGGGAGCGCAAACCGTCGGAGAGAAAGGCTTCCATCTCGCCTAGCTCTTTGTCTTTGAATGGTTCGATTTCGGCTTCTAGTGGATGTGGGGCTATATCTTGTCCCTTCACTCTGGCCCTTGCCGGTCTTACATACTCGGCAATAAGGTCTTGCGGATTGAAATAAATTGCATGATTGAAGACATCTGCCGGCTTCTGCGGCACGCCGCCTACATAGATTTTGGCTTCGTCCAAGCCACCTAGCTCTGTATAGGCATGGCTGACCAGAATATGCGAAAGCCCTGGTGCGATGCCGCAATCTACGACACAACAGGAGCCAGATTGAAGGGCTTCGTCATTTAGTGAAAGCGGGGGATCTGGTGTAAAGCTAACGTCTACGACTGGTTTGCCGCATTTGAGCAAGTTTTTGAGACTCTCATGAGCAATGGCGCTGGGCACGGCTAAGATGCAAACATCGGCATTTTCAGCCACTTCTTTCACTTGTGCGAGGTTGAGAACATCGACTTTTTTATGAGTGATTTGGCCAGACTTTTCTTCTTTGGCGACTATGTCGGCGATTACTATTTGCGGCTTTTCCGGTCTTGCCGCCAAGTTATCGGCAATTACCTTACCCTGAAGACCGCCGCCAAAAATAACTATCTTCATAAATCCACTCCGCTATGCGCCAACCGAATTACAGCACTGACTTGAGGTAAGCATAAACAAAAGTAAACAATGGCACCTTAGAACTAACTTCTTTGAAGGCGCTCTCATTATTGTTATTCTCTTCATAATGAATTCACTAGCTCATGCTCTACTGCTTATAGTCGTTTTCGTCTGCATGGCCTTGCTCGGTCAGGTACTGGTCAATCGCTTCGTCAAGCGCGAAGTGCTTGAAGTGCACCATAGCGCCGGCGAAGCCATGATGGGCGTGGTTGGCACACTCTTTTCGGTGCTGCTCGGTTTTATGGTGGCGTCGGCAATGGATAAATATAACGACGCCCGCATGCACGACGAACTGGAAGCTAGTAATGTCGCCAGTGTTTTTCGCGTGGCGCGCGGCTTGTCCGATATTGATCGCCCTCGCATCAGGCAGCTCTGTCGTGAGTATGTCGACGATGTCATCAATTCTGAGTGGCCCAAGATGGAGAAAGGCGTCAAGATCAACCATGGCTGGGAGACTTATCAGAAGCTCTGGGAAGCAGTGGTGGCAACCGTTCCAGAGAATGACCGCCAGAGTAATCTGCAGCAGGGCCTGATCGCTTCTATGCAAAGTCTCGGAGAAAATAGAAGGGCGCGTATCTTGCTTGCCCAGACCGGTCTTCAGGCTAGCTTGTGGTTGATCGTCGGCTTCGGCGCGGTCATCACTGTTTTGTTAAGCTATGTCTTTGCTTCTCAGTTCCCCAAGGTGCAAGGCTTTATGACTACCTTGGTGGCAACGGCATTGGCTCTCAATATTTGGTTGCTCTCAGCGTACAGCCACCCTTACACGGGTGAGCTTAGAATACGCCCCAATATGTTCGAGCTTCTCAAAGAAAATGTTCTAAATGTTCCAGATGGTCCGTCGCGCTATTTGCATGATGCTAAATAGAGAAAGTTTGTCTTTCTTTGATATTTTGAATAATCTAGAGAAATAGCTGGTCTTCTATGAGGGGTCTCTAGAAAGAAACAAATCGAGCAGTTTAAGCATCTTAGAGAACCAGTCAACAGGTATTGTCCAGGAGTTCTTCTTTTGACAGAGTTTGAGCACTATTTCCTTACAGACCGTAAACTTGAGCGCTCTGGCAAGTATTCAAACAAGAGTTCCGGTTTGGGTTCGCTAAACTTCGGCAAGATAAGAAAAGAAGCCGGTGGTCCTCTGAATTTCATTTCTTTGCCTTCTTACAGACAATTGTTTGAAGAACTGGAAGAGAAGTTCTTGCAAGGTTATGAACTTCTGATCTTCGTGCACGGTTATTCTCATTCTTTCAACAAGCTGCTAGGTTCTGCTGAGCGGCTTCATAGACTTTATGGCGGTGATAAATTTGTCATCCTTGTCTATAGCTGGCCTTCGCTCGGTCTTCCGGCGTTTTACGCTGCTGATAGAAAGGCGGCAGGGGAGAGTGCAAGAAATTTCGCCATATTTCTTGCAGACCTCAAGAATTATGCCAAGACAGCCAGATCTGAATCGCGATTTCTCGAGCGCATTAATCTAGTGGCTGTCTCTATGGGCAATTACCTTCTCGACTTAGCCCTAAAAGAACTGGTGCTTGATAGCAATGCTTTAGCCGATGCGCTTTTAGACGCCTCAGATAAAGTCGCCAATGGACAGTCGGGTTCTGAGAAGTCTGGCAAAAATAAGGTCTTTAATGAAATTGTGCATATGGCGGCTGACCTAGATGAGAATTCGGAACAGCTCTATAGCCTTGATAGTGGCTTTGCTCGCAGGGTGCACATTTATGGAAACAAGACCGATGTCTTGCTTTCAATCTCAACTGGCATTCATAGAAGGAAAAGGCTTGGTCTAAAGCCCGATCCGCTTCATTTTGGCGAGTATTTGAGCAAGAGCAGGAACCCGCTTAAACCAGATGAAACCGATTTGCATTTGGTCGATACCACTGCCGTTAGTATCAGACAGTTTTTCAGTCCTTCCACTTTTTCTATTGAAGAGCTTTCTTACTCGACCTTGCACAACTATATGTTTAGGGTCGACTCGGTCATTCAAGATCTACGAATGGTGCTACAGCACCAACCGTTTGAAGCAGACTTTAGGAAGCTTACTTACTGAACTTGTTTAGCCCTTAAGCAGGCGCAGATTTTCTTGCGCTTTGAAGCCTGGAAAGATTGTTTCGGCTTGTTTTTGACTCAGTCCCATATGTTCCGCCACCGTGGTCTTCAAGACGCCTCTAAAGTCGGAGTAGACAGGTAGATCTCGCCCTTCGTATAGATTTTTCTGGGCTATGCCGTTCCATTTGCCGAAGATCTTGCCGCCTTCCACAGGACCGCCAAGCAGCCAGATGAAATTGCCATGTCCGTGGTCGGTGCCGCCGTTGCCATTCTCTTTGACAGTACGTCCGAACTCAGACATGACTACAATAAGTGTGCGCTCAAAGCTTGAACCAAGACTGTTGGCCAGTTCTGCCAGACCTTTTCCCACCACATTGAGATTGTTGGCCAGTTGTCCTTGTGCCGCACCCTGGTTGACATGGGTATCAAAGCCACCCAGGTCGACAAAAGCAACCTGAATCTTTGGTTCTTCTCTAATAAGCTTACCGACTTGTTTACCAAAGCCGCTGAATTTATTAGCTTGTACCGCCCCTTGGTCGGCGGCGGTCATAGTATCGGAGAGTTTCTCATTGATAGTGGCTCTTGCTTCCATACCTTCTCTAAAGGCTTGTCCCAGATCGTCTTTTCGATCTTCATACATTTTCTCGAAGGCGCGGGCGATATAGGGGCTTTCGATGGCGCTCACTTTTTTGCGGTTAGAAGGTGCGTAAGTGGCACAGGCTATTGGTCCTTGCAGTATGCGCGGTGTAGTGGTGCCCACATTGAGAGCTCTTACCGGTGAGCCGTTATCGGGCAGTTCTTTGAGTAGGCGGTTTAACCAGCCGGTGCTGCCTGCTTTGACGCCGGGTAGACCGCTCTCCATATAATCTTGGGCGTCGAAATGTGAACGGGTTGGGTCAGGTGAACCTGAATTAGCCACAAAAGCTAGACTTTTGTTTTGCCAAAAGGAAAGCAGTGGGGCGAGATTGGGATGGAGTCCGAAGTCCCCGTCTAATTTGATGACACCGCCTTCTTGTCCCGGTTTAGGAATAGCAATCTTAGGGCGGAGGCTGTAATACTGCGGGTCTGAATAAGGAACTACGGCACTCAAGCCGTCTAGGGCGCCTCTTAAAAATACCACTACTAATTTATTGGCGCTCTGGGTGCTGCGGCTGCGGTCGAGAGCAAACGCCGATATTGAAGAGGAAAAGGGAAGATCAAGTATTCCCGAGTTGAGCATGGCCGCTCCGGCTATTGTTTTTAGGAAGTCTCTTCTATTCATATTTTCAGCCTTTATATTGGAGCCTTTTTTAGATAAGTCTTTTCAGATAAGCCTTTTAGTAGACCATAAACTCTGGACTGCCCAAGACAAGCGGGGCTTTTAAGTTTTGCGGCGCCTCTTTCACTGCTTGAATGGTGCGGGAGGAGAGGTCTTGCGTGCAGGCATCGGCAATCATAGCTGGGTCTGTGTGTCCAATTTTCACTCCGGGGCAGCGTCCGGTACCAAGGGCAGTGGCATAGTTCAAGCGGTTGAGCAGATTGTCCGGATTGAGCCAGGCTTCTTTAGTATTCTTGTAGCCATCGGGTGTCAGGCACTGATATAGAGGCATACCGGTTTGCTTGAGAAAGCCTAATATCAATTTTGGATCTTCAACCTTTGAATTGGTTGCCCTCAATGAAGAGAGCAGATAGCGATAAGGTGATTTGAACTTAGCACCGCGATATTTCTTTTCGTAGAACTCGCTTGAATGAAAGAGAGTATCAAGCGTAGCCGCTATATCTCCGTCGCTATCGAGAAAACGCTTGGACATTTTTTCGACCAGGCTCTTGGGCGGGCTATCGGCTACAAAGTACTGCGCCAGTTTGTAGCTGATATGACGAGCTGTGGCTGGATGGCGGGCGAGCAGGTCTAAGACCTTTTCTATCTCAGCTTCGCCTTCACCCTTAATTACTTGTCCCAGCAAAACCTTGTCGCCAAAGTCATGTCTGTTTTTGTCAAAGTAATAGCCCAATTCTCGGTTTCCCTTAATCTGGGGAGGTGGACCGTATTCACGCACGAGGCGCCGACGAGTCCTCTCAGGCTGAGCGGCGCCGCCAACCTCTGCCAGTCGGTCTCTTCCTGTCTTGGAGAGCATAGCCTGACCGGCCATGCCCATGGCTGTGATGTCGGCGCTGTTTTTGAGATTGCCGCCGCCCCCGGCTCCCGGGGGCAAGCCCAATCCGGTCAATACTCTAGCCAGTTCTTGCACATCTTTTTGGGTATAGCCGCCAACCACCCCAAGGGTATGCAATTCCATCAGTTCTCTGGCGTAGTTCTCGTTGATTCCAGAGAAACGACCTCGCTTCTTGCCTTCAAGTTCGTTTGCCGGCGCAGAACTGCCTGGATCTTTGGTGTTTTGCCAGTTATCTAGATAAAAGAGCATGCCCGAGTGGTGTGCAGTGGCACCGAGCATGTCTCTAAACTTGCCGAGTACAAAGGGTCTGATCGCTCTTTCTTCGTAAGAGCCTATCCAGACATGGTCCAAGCCCTTTTCTTGGGAGATGTTGAAATGATTGAACCAGAAATCGGTCATCACTTCTTTCAGCTCTTGAGGGCTTTCGGTGGCCCGTTTGATTCTGGTCAGTGCACTTTCTTCGTAGAGCTTGCGCTGGTATTCACCTATCACTTTTTTGACTGCTTCGTCTTCTTTGGGTGAGCCGTTTTGATTGCCTTTGGCTAGCGCCATCAAAGCCGGTCTTCCGTAGTTGAGAAAGAGATAGACTGGGTCTTTTGCTCTAGCTTCAACCTTGCCTAATTTTTCAATTTCTTCTGAAAGAGTTATTTTTTCGGGATGCAGTTGCCGGGTTAGATAGTTCTCCAGCCCTTCCTCTTCTACTTCTTCAATCTGTCCAGGTTTGGCGCCAAAAGTAAGCCGACTGAGGACATGCGCTACTTTGCCTTCTATGTCCACGTCGGTTTTCTCGTCTTTTGACTGTACTGCCGGGGCAAATGAGGTGATTAGAGCGCCAGCCAGGGCGGCCAGGCAAAGAGAGGCTATATGGCCGGGGCGAACTCTTTTCTCAGTCATAACTTTTGTCCAGTTTTGTAGGGCCGTAATTAGATAACGTAATTTGGCTCCAAAAAGTTCAATTTTTCGGCACAATTTAATCTAAGAAATTAAAGGTCGATATCGTGCCTGATTAAAAAGATGACTCCGCCGAAAATAAAGCAGATGCTGCCGACAGCAATCAAGATGTAAAAGGCAATGGTGCCGATTGGGTCGCTGCCTACGGCAGTTTCATGCAAATACCAAGCCAGACCAAGGAAGGCAATGGAGACTATAAGCACACCCAGTATAAATATGGTCTTTAGCTTGCTTGGTTCCATATAGAGTGCTCCACACAGCGTGCTGCCATAACTGTTGCTTGCTGCCATCTTATTAGCTTCTTCCGAAACTAGTCCTATTCTAGCCCCAATCTCAGAAAGTGCTCCTATATATTTCGCGCACCGGTATTGATATAGTCCTGCAAAATAGAAATGATTTCGTCCTTACCAGAGCGGCGGGCATCATCTATTGGCTTGTTCCCAAAGCGGTCGGCGCGGTTTGGATCTACGCCAATACTAATGAGAAAACGCAGTGTTTCAATGTGTCCGCCGGCGCAGGCAAGATGCAAGGGGGTGCGGCCGTCATAGTCGCAAGCGTTGGCATCAAGTCCTCTTCCCACTAGACGTCTAAGCTCGGTTAAGTCCCCTTCCGAGGCCGCCAGGCAGAGTGCCATGGTTCCAGCCAGTCTAGATTCGTAGGCGCCTCTTCTTGGGTCTTTGCGGTCATCTTTGAGACCGAGGGTAGAGTCGAAAGTATGAAACTTGAAGCGTTCGGTCAGTTTTGTACAGAGTTCTACGCCTCTGACACTATTGCCTAACTCGTCTAGACGCGGTGACCAGATTGCCATGCCTAGGACATTTGGTACAACCAGCATGATGCCGCCTGACACGCCGCTTTTAGCTGGTATGCCGACCTTAAAGGCAAATTCGCCTGAAAAGTCATACATGCCGCACGATGACATTAGTGAAAGACAGTTTTTGACATGGTCGCTGCGAAAAACCTGCTCGCCCGTAAGCGGACAAACCCCGCCGTTGGCAAGCGTGGCTGCTACCACAGCCATAGCCTTGGTATTTAGTTCGATAGAGCAGCACTGAAAATAGAATTCCAAAATATCGACCAAGTCAATGCCCTGTGGAAAAGATTTCTTTTCGCGCATGAAATAGGCAAGGGCATAGTTTCGATCGGCTGTTTGTTTCTCTGAGAGATAGACAGCATTGTCAAAGCCGATTCTCTCTGGCCCGGCGCACTCTTTCCACATTTTCATGACATAGTCGAAACGATTGGAGGCATCTTTGTGGACGGTGGAGATGAGCGCACCGCACATGATGGCACCGGCATTAATCATGGGATTATGTGGTTGACCCTTAGCATTAAGAGTCAGTTCGTTGAAGGTCTTACCGCTTGGTTCAGCACCTACATATTTATGAACTGCTTCACCGATTGCTTCCAGGGCCAGACAATAGGTTATCGGTTTAGAGCAACTTTGCACGCAGAAAAAATCGTCAAAGTCGCCTAGATCAAATCTCTGACCATCCACCGAGCAGATTGATACGGCAAATTTTTCAGGATCAACTTTGGCAAGTTGCGGAATATAGTCTGCCAATTTGCCGCTTCTGTTTTCTTTGACTATTTCATAAAGTCCGGACAAATCATGACAAAATTCATCAAAGCGTGGAATCGTCAATTGCCCTGTCAAAATCTGTTCCAGCAGGGCTGGTGATAGTCCCTGCAATTTATCGAAGTCGTCTTCGCTCAAGTTTACAGGCAGGGTCTTGAGTGTATTGAAAAAGGAAGCCAACCTTTTGTCGTCTTTTCTAATGCCGCTCTTTTCCAGTACGTCAAAAATCAGTGCTTTTGGAATGAGCTTCTCATTCTTTTGGTTGTGTTCGGCAAAAGCCTTGAACAAAAAGGAAGCGGTCATAGAGTCTGATCCGTCACAAGTAAGAGTGCAATAGCGATACCTACATTGGATTTGTAGACACGACAGGTGCCGCCGGGAGTGATGAGAGTCTCTTTCTCAGTCATTCCTCTTTCTGCCAGGTCATGACCGGCTTTCTCTAAATCGGTCACTGCATAGACCGGTAAGAGTCTTGGCAAAGTATCACTTTCCACCAAAAGAATTACCGGCTCTTGCGGTAGGCTGACGGCCCGGTAGCGTTTGCCGGCGGAATCAAGAGCCCAGTCAATTTTACCGCCCATTGTACGCGTGTAAAGAAAGAGGTCGTTGTCGAAACTGGTTGTTGTATGGACCAGATAGATCAGCCGTTGAAACAAGCCTGAGTTGGTTGAATGAGAATGTCTGACCAGCCGGGTGCTGGTGCTGTCGCCTTGGCGACGACTGGACATGGGCGCGGTTGGCACCGTCGTCTGCAATGTATGGGGAGCGACGGGAGTCGAGCTTGGTGCTGCCGTCTGAAAAGTATTTGGCATTGTCCCGGTGCTACCCGAGTTGCTACCTGAATTGCTACCTAAATTGCTACCTGAATTGCTACGATTATCGCTTGGCTTTTGCGACTGCTTACGTCGTCTTTCCATCGATAGAACCAGCATCATTTCGGTGGTTCTTTGTTTGAACTCCATGGCTGCTTCAATCTGTCCCAGCGCTTCTATCTCTTTTGAGAGTTTCTGCAGTTCGCCCGCCACTTCTTTCTGATTTTCACCATGTCGAGCTTCCATTGCCACAACAATGGTCTTGAAGTTTTCGTGCGCTCTTTCACTGTTGGGATTTTCCAGCGCTTCCAGCGCCAGTCTGAGGGCTTCAGTCCCTGTCAATATACCTGGATTGTTGGATTCGCCTTCCATCATCTCGGCCTACGTGCCAGTTCTTTCTGGGGATAGTCTTGCAAGTATTCTTCGTAGGTGCCGGCGAAATTAATCAGCCCATCGTCCTTGAAGGAAAGTATGCGTGTCGCCACATTCGATACCAGATCGCGGTCATGGGTTACTACAAAGACCGTGCCGGGAAACTGCGCGAGCCCCTCGCCCAAGGCTGAGACAGCCTCAAGATCAAGGTGGTTGGTTGGTTCATCGAAGATTAGAACCGGATTTTTCAGCATCATCATGCGCGACATAAGCAAGCGTGCCGCCTCGCCGCCTGATAAAGCATCGGTGGCTTTAAGGCTTTCGTCTCCGGAAAAGAGCATGCGGCCAAGCACGCCTCTGACATATTGCTGACCTTCATCGACCATAAACTGCATCAGCCAATCAAGGACTGTGCTGCCGGGCTTGATCTCTTCATGGTAGTCCTGGGGATAATAGCTCCAGCTGGCTGAATCAGTCCATTTTATAGAGCCTTCGTCCGGCTCTATTTCTCCTATTAGCGTGCGCAGCAATGTGGTCTTACCAACACCGTTGGCACCAATTATCGCCACTTTATCGCCGCGCATGACTTCTAGGTCTAGACCTTTGAAAAGCGGCTTGTCATCGAAACCTTTGCTCAGGCCTCTAACGATTAGCACTTCTTTGCCCGATGGTTTTTCCTGCTCAAAGCGAATGAAGGGGCGTTGAATGTTCGATTTTTTTAGCTCTTGCGGAGCCAGTCTGGCAATTTCTTTTTTGCGAGATTGCACCTGGGAAGATCGCTGACCGGCGGCAAATCTAGCAACGAATTCCTGCAATTGAGCAATTTTCTTTGCCTTGTCTCTATTTGCCGATTCGATTGTCTGTCTGGCCTGCACTTTCTGTGCCACCATATCGTCATAATTGCCGGTATAGATGATGATTGTGTCATAGTCTATGTCGGCTATATGGGTGGTGACTGCGTTGAGAAAATGTCTATCGTGTGAAATTACCACCAAGGTTCCTTCATAGGAGCAAAGAAACTCTTCCAACCAGTGAATTGAATCAAGATCGAGGTGGTTGGTCGGTTCGTCTAAAAGCAGCGCTTGTGGTTCGCCAAACAGGGCTTGAGCCAGCAAGACTCTAAACTTGTAGTCGGTGGGCAGCGATTTCATCAGGTCTTCATGCTTTTCGTCGTCTAGCCCGATGCCGCGCAAGATCTCGGCTGCTTCAATTTCAGCGCTATAGCCGTTCTCGTCGGCAATGATCACTTCCAACTCACCCAGGCGATTCATTTCGTCTTCGCTGAGATTTTCTTTGGCGCAGAGACTGTCTCGTTCTTTGAAAGCTTGCCAAAGGATCTCATTGCCCATGACTACCGTGTCAATAATTCTTTCGTTGTCAAAGGCGAATTGGTCTTGCTTGAGAACTCCCACCTTGGTCGGTCTGACAACCGTGCCGGCATTGGACGGTTCTACTTCGCCGGTCAATATTTTCATAAAGGTAGACTTACCGGCTCCGTTTGGTCCGGTTAGACCATAGCGGTTGCCGGGGGTGAATTTGACCGAGACGTTGTCAAATAAAGTGCGGGTTCCAAAACCCTTTGAAACTTGATTTACTATGATCACGCTATTGATACCAAAGAAAGAATCTGGATTATAACTCTACTTTTCGGTATTTCTTGTTATTGGAAAGAAAGATGAGATAAGCGATAGTCAATGTGGCCGACAGGGCGGTGATTGCCTGCATGGTCAAGCCAATCGAAGTGTGAGCCATTATTTGTCCGGCTAAACCAGGCATTATGATACCGCCGACGGCACCAGAGCTGATGGCATAAGAAGTATATTTTGAGACCAAGGGCGGTCGATTGTTAACGAGCGCGGCAGTCTGGGCGATGATTTGCGGAAAAATCGGACCAAAGCCAAAGCCGATCATAAATGAGGTAAAGAGGCAAACAAATTCTATATTTACCGGCAGGCTCGGTATTATAAGATTGAGCACCATGAAGGCGGCAAACATTATGCTCAAGGCTGCCAGTGTCACTTGTTCGTTCTTGAAAATTTTAGATGCCTTGATTGACAAAAGCCTGCCGCTGGTGAGACCGACAAATAGGCAGGTGACAGCAAGAGAACAAGCCTGGGCCGCCAGCTTTTGATTGTCTTGCATATAAGTAAAGAGCCAGGTGGCGGTGGCAGTCTCAGTGCCCACATAGAGAAAGACTACCAGGCAAACCAGCACCAATGGTAAGGTCACCACTCGACCTTCGCTCAAGGTTACTGGTAAAGGCAAGGTCTTGTCTGCCTCGCTTTCATCCTCTGGGCTTTCATCTTCTGGTCTTTCTTCATGAAGACCGCTAAGTTTCTTGAGTTTGACTGATGTGAGGGCAGCCAAAAAGGCAGAAACGAGAAAGACGAAAAGATAATTGCCGCCTTTGTCGGCACCGCTCAATTGCACTATCTGTGGTGCAAGCAAGGCACCGATGCCGTAATAAATATTGAGTTTGCTGAGGGCGGAAGCGGCGTGCTCTTTGAAGTATCTGAGAATCGCCACATGCCCGGCAATGCTATTCAGTCCGGTGCCCAAGCCCACCAAAAGAGAGGAAATGAGAATGGCAGGCAGCCCTTTCGCCAGACCAAGAAAGACCATTCCCGCAGCCAGAAGCAGACTGCCGATAATGAGAGCTTTCTTCCCGCCCAAGAGGCTCAATACTTTGGGTCCGCTCAGCTGCGAAATGAAACAGCCGGCGCAAAGAAAACTGACCAGATAGCCTACTTGAGAAAGGGGCAGATTTTGAAACTTGGCTATGGAAGGTATGAGCGGACCCAGCCAACCACCGTTCAAGCCGGCTACAAAGGTGAGAAAGCCGGCGCTGGCGGCGAGCCCGGTCTTCAGGCTTTCATCTTTTTTGTCTAGGGTATTGGTTTGGGCTGTCAAAGTTTGCACAGGGCTGCCGTAAACTGTTTAGAGCGAGGGTAGCAGCTTGCCACGACAATGCATGGGCAGAAACTGAGTCTGAATTTATCGCCTAATTCTTCCATGTTTGAGCAGCACGGTTAAGCCGCCATAGGCTTGCCGAGATTATTTGTTACCTCTTTTATGACTATTAGAGTCCTAGATCTTCAGCCACCGGCAATCGTCCCGATTTGCAGGCTCTGGCAAAAAGTTCATAGTCTTCTTCTGCCTGATTGGCATAAGAAACGGCGAAACTGCCCACTGCTTCATCGAAAGTACCTTCTTCCGAGAGATAGCCGCTGATTACGGCAGCGTCTCCCGACCGGGCATGGGCCCTTGCCAGCACTGTTCCCATGATTTCGGCAATTTCGATCATGCGGGGACCATCCCAGAGGTCAGGTTCAAGTTTCACCTTACCGTCTCTCAGTTGTCTCAGATAGAAATGTCTGCCGTCTCCAAACTTGGTCCAACCAAGGAAGATATCGCTTGCCGATTGAATAATCCTTTGACCGGCCACTACTCGCTGCCCATGGTTTTCAAATTCGCTCTTGCCGCAATATGGCTCTAGAACAGAGGCACGTGCTTCTTTTAATTGCAAGATCAAAGGTTCGGTATCGGGTGCCAGCATCAAAGCGACAGCGCAGCAGGTGCCGACCGAACCGACACCAACTACTTTGATGGCTACGTCAGAGAGCTTATAGCGGTCAAATAAGCGCTGTTTATCATCTTGCAGACTTTGTCTATAGATGGCAAAGGCATCCAGCGTATCTTGTCTGAATTTTTCCGACTCTTCACCCTTGAGGTGATAGAGGGCAGGCGGGCTATCTTTGAAGATATAGCGTCCGTCGTGCAGTTCAGACATCTTAGGGAAATAATGTCCCTGGATGGTTCTTTTGATCGCTTTTTCAGTTTTGGCTTTGATCTTCTTCTGCAATTCAGGATCTGATGTTTTTTCGATCACTGCCTCCCAGTCGATGCGGTCATACCATATATCGAGGATGCTTTTCTTGGAATACTCGAGCATTTTCTTGCGATAAGCGCGCGCCACCGCCTCTGCTGCACTCTGGGCATATTTGTCCTTCAATCCGTTATCGCGCACAGCTAGAACAAAGCTCACAGCTAGACGCTTTATGTCCCATTCCCAGGGGGCCGGTAGGGTTTCATCAAAGTCGTTCAGGTCGAAGATGATATTTCTCTCTGGCGTGGCGAAAGCGCCAAAATTGAGCATATGGCAGTCACCACAGGCCTGTACTCGCACACCGGTGGTCGGTGTATGCGAGAGGTCATAGGCCATAATCGCCGCTGTGCCTCTATAAAAGGTAAAGGGCGAGATGAGCATCCTCCCCCAGCGCAAAGGCGCAAGTTCTTGGATGCGTCCCTCGTGGGTCTTTTCGATTATGTCCACCGGGTCCGGTCGGTTCTCGGGCTTTGCCCATTTAGCATGGGATGCATGCGGAATCGCCTCGTGCAAGATTCGTCCGCGGTCGCGGCGATCATCTCTTGGTGAAATTGTATTGTCATGCAAAGATGCAAGACTGGCGCCTTTTTTCTCTTCCCCGTCCACAAATTGCCCCTTTCCAATAACCGCGCTTACTACCGGTAAGCTACAATAAAAATCTTCCCAGTCTTGAGACTTTATTACCCCTGACCGGCAAAAAACAAAAACCAGGATGTCTTCTTCCAGTGTACAGAAAAAAGTCTGCCTGACTTGTAACCGTGAATACGAGTCGGATATAGCGGCTTGTCCGGAGGACGGCACGGTCCTAACGCCTCTTGATAGCGGCTCTCTTGTGGGCACTGTTTTGGGCGGGCGCTATGAGATTCTCGATGTCATCGGCGACGGGGCCATGGGACGGGTTTATTTAGCCAAGCATCAGCTGATGAAGCGCCAGGTGGCGGTGAAGATGATGCACCCCCAGCTTGTCTCGGGCAAGGCGGCTCTGAAGCGCTTTCAGAAGGAAGCCGAGCTGGCTTCTTCCTTGAATCATCCCAATATATTGACTGTATATGATTTTGGGGTGACCGAGGCTGGCAGCCCCTATTTGGTTATGGACTATCTGCAAGGGCGTGAACTGCTTCACATTCTTAAAGATGAAAAGACTCTTCCTGTAAAGCGCAGTCTGCATATTTTTAAACAGGTCTGTACCGGTCTTGGTCATGCCCATGATAAGGGCGTCGTGCACCGCGACCTGAAGCCGAGCAATATTATGCTGGTGCGTCTTGATGAAGACGATAATTTCGTCAAGATACTTGACTTTGGTATTGCTAAACAGCTCAACCCATCAGAAAGTTCAATCGATAACCTGACTCGTACCGGGGAAGTCTTTGGCACGCCTCACTATATGAGCCCAGAGCAATGTCGAGCCCAAGAGGTGGACGGACGTGCCGATATTTATGCCCTAGGCTGCGTCATGTACCAGACCTTAACTGGTGAACTGCCCATAACCGGCGGCGACCTAATCGAATGTCTCTACAAGCATGTCAATGAAATGCCTAGACCTTTCAAATTTGTCGCACCCGATCTCGATCTTTCTCCCGAATTAGAAGCTCTGGTCTTTAAGGCTATGGCTAAAAATCCCGAAGACCGTTTTCAAACCATGCTCGAGTTTAAAGCGGCCATGGACATCCTCGAACCTGATAGCTATACCGGAACTTTCTCAAGGGTGGACATTCCGGCTCTCAAAATAGAAAGCACCATCAGCGGTGCCACGGCCGCCTCCCAGGCTGAGACAGCCGGCGATAACCCCGTCGCAGCTAGTGTCGACAATACCGGCAAAGCCGAAGCGATTCAAGATAAGTCAGATAAGCCGGAGAAGCCGAAAGTAGAATTGCAGTCTGGTGAAGCGACTGCTCAAGCCTTGGGCGCAGCGATTTCTGATAAGGCGCAAGAGGTGACTACGGCTGAATCGGTTTTGCCCTCGGGGGCAAGTTCTGCAAGCGCGGCCCGTCCTCAGTCGCAAACAGCAATAAGACGGGCCCTAGACTTAAAGGGCAAGACCCGACTTTTGCTGGCTTTGCCCCTTGCTCTGATTGTCTTATTGCTTGGTCTTTGGGCTTATAAAGCCTTTGTCGGCGATCAAACTTTCCGAGACCTCGATACCATACTTAGCAAAGCCAGGCGCGAGTATGAAGTAGGTAGTTATGGACAGGCCAAGAAAACAGTGCGGCAAGCTATCAAGTTTGAAGACGAGCACAAAATATTCAATGCCTACAAAAGTCGATATTTGCTTGGCCAGATACAATACGCCCAGGGTGATTATGATGATGCCGAAGCCAATTTAGAGAGGGCTTACGATCGCATCAAGGCTGTCAATCCAGGCTCACTGGAACTAGCCATGGTGGCAGTACCGCTTGGTAGAGCGCGGGCAGCGCTGAAGGACTTTGCCTCGGCCGAAGGTCCATTGAAAGAAGCTTACGACATAAGAACCAATAAGCTTAAAGCGGGAGACCTTCTCATTGCCGACTCTCTTTCGGGCTTAGCCGACCTCAATCTGCGCAGAGGTAAGTTGCAGGACGCGCTAGAGCAATTGAAAGAAGCCTTGCAAATCACAATTGATAAAGACGGCGAGAACAGTCTAGCGGCGGCTCAGGCGCGCAATAATTTGGGTCAAGCTTTCCAGCTTTCGGGTGATTATCCGATGGCTGAGAAACTCTACAAACAAGCGCTTGAGTCTAGACGCCATGCCGGGCAGGCTGCTGCGCCCCTAGTCACTGATAGTTTGCAGTGCTTGGGTACTTTATATTCTGCCACCGGTAGACGCAAAGAAGCCCTGGCTTGCTATAAAGAAGGGCTTGAAATTGGGCGTACTATTTTTGATAAAACCGATCCGCGCTATGCCGCCTTGCAAGCCCGTTACGGCGAGATGCTCAGCGGCTCTCGCTAAGCTATATTTCTAACTTGTCTTTTGTTTAGCGTTTTCTGGCACTACCAGCTTTTACACTACCGGCTTTTTTAATACCGGGCTTTTGATTATTTGAAGGGTTTGCTTTTGCCCCGGCCTCAGCCCCAGCGTTTACCGGCACTGCCAAAACAGGCGGTGGTCCCTGCCAGGCACGGCTGAAATAGAGAGGAGTCTGTACTTTGTGTCTGTCTTGCATAACTTCAGCATAGACTTGCTCTTTGAGATAGTCGTAGGCAGTATCTAGATTGCTTCCCGGTCTCTTCAGGGCTTCAATTAGTTTTCTGGTGAAGACGCTGTTTTGATAGTTCTTCGATTCCCAAGAAACTTGCTCCGGCGCGCTCGAGCAGATAATTGCCTGTCCGGCTCCGACTGCTATTTTGTCGGTGTTGAATTTTTCGCGGCTTAGTCCTTTGGCGCCACTTGAGGCAGCGCCGCTGTGACAGACATCCATAATCAATATAACTCGGTCGCTGTGTACTTGCTCTTTGATTATTTGCGAAAGCCATTGCATTGGTATGCCGGTGGAGAGCAACGCCTGCGGGTTTGTATCATGGGCGACCAAGAAGTTGACGCCGTCGGCGTTCTCCATACTGGTGCTGCCATGGCTTGAAACGTAGATAACAACTAAGTCGTCCAAGCCGGCTTTGCGTCCCAAGAAACCATCGCCGAGTTCCTTTATGATATTGTCTCTGGTGGCATTCTTGTCGGTCAATAGTTTGACATTGGTGGGGCTAAATCCGGCGTCATTGACTAGATAGTTGGAAAAGTCGATGGCGTCCTTGGCGGCAAAGCGCAAGTTTATGTCAGACTCTTTGAAGTTGCTTATGCCGATTACCAGAGCCCATTTGTTTTTAACCGGTCTTTGCTTGACTGACTGTGAATTTTCTTGCCTTTCAAATTTACGTATACTGACTGCATCTTTCATCTGCGGACTGGCTTCAACGATGCTTTTGATTTCAGCACTTAGATTCTGATACTCATTACCTTTGCCCAAGCGCATCTTGATGTCGGCTGCCTTACGCAAATCGACCACCAATCGGGCTTGGTCTGAAGCATCGCTAGCCAGCATCTGACGCTTTAACTTAAGAGCTTTGTCGGCATAGATCTCGGCATCTTGCTCACGACCTTGGCTTAGATAAAAGTCTGCCAGTGCCGTCGTACATTTATAGAGCGGTAATCTGGTCTCATCGCCGCTGCCATCGAGCATGGCGACGGCATTCTTGATTGACTGTTCGGCTTCCTTCTTTTGACCTTTTCTTATTTGTACTTCGCCAAGAGTAAGGTCATTTAAAGCCTTATCGACGATACTGCCGCTTGATGCTGCTTTAGACAAAAGCTCGATGGCTTGATTGAGCTTCTCTGGCTGTTTTGTGCCGCTTTCTGCAATTATTTGGGCAAGATCTCGCCTTGCCTGGTTTGTTCCTTCATTATCGCTACCCAAAAGCTTTTCATAAACTGAGAGCGATTTTTGTGCGTACTCTTCCGCTTCGCCATAGCGACCCTGATTCTTCATCAAAGTCGAAAGACGCATCAGGTCGCGGGCTGTAAATGTATGGTCCTCGCCTAATAATTTGCGGTGAGTCTGCAAAGCTTTAGACAAGAGTTCTTCAGCTTCATCGTATTGGTCTTGCTCGATGGCTACTTTAGCCAAGGTGCTATAGCAAGTGGCCATTTGGTTGCTGCCTTCGCCGTGTGATTTGCTTATCGTTTCGAGGCTCTCTTTTAAGAGTTTGCGCGCTTCTTCGTATTTGCCAAGGGCGCCATAGACTAAAGATAAGTTGGCTTTTGTATAGGCTTCCGAAGTGGCACTCTTTTCCTCCCTGGCAAATTCGAGAGCCTTTTTCAGGGTTTCTTCCGCTTCGCTAAGGCGGTCTTGCAAATAATATGAGCGTCCCAAAGCATCATAAATACCGTTTTCAGACAGATACTTTTTCTGTGCTGTTTTCTCTCTTGTGCTCAAGGCCGCCTTTAGTATCGTCTCTGCTTCTTTGGGCTTTTGCATCTCTAAATAAAGCGTACCCAGGGCATAGAGCACTGTTGCTTGGCAAAGCAAATTGAGACTGTTATTACCCTGAAAAACGTTGAGCGACTCTTTGTAGAGTCTTTCCGAGTCGGCAAAGCGGTCCATATTGCGATAGACCGTACCGAGCATGCAGACCGGCTCATATAGCGCCAGTTGTGCTTCCAAGGTTTGCTTCTTGCCCGGCACCACTTTTGACTTTCTATACTGCACGACTTTCTCTAGGTATTCTCTCGATTTTTCAAATTTCCCTGTATAACAATAGGCGGCACCCAGTTCGCAATAGAGCTTCATGCGCCCTTCTGCCGTCTCGCTTAAATGTTCGCTATTGGCAAGAGCCATCTCCAGCTGCTTTTCAGCTTGGTCGTAATGGCAGGCTTTGATTTCTTTCTGTCCCGATTCAAGAAAGGTGGAAAAGAGCGGTTCCGCTGCCCATATCGCCGAGTTGGTATTACTGAGAAGGAGCAAGAGCGTGGAAAATAAAGCCGGTCTAGTTATAGGTCTAGTTCTAGGTCTAGTTTTGTCCATGCTGCAAAGCCTCCTCGATGATGGAAAGACCAATCAGAGCATCCTCTACCGGTACCGGTGGTGGTGCGCTTTTCGGGGCTTCCAGATGTGCCGCCAATTGCTTGTAATAGTTTTGCCAGTTACCTGCTGCTACTGTCTCATAGGGCTTTCGTGCTTCTATTTCAGCCCCCTCTGCAGGTCTTATATAGCCCCAGTCTTCAGGCTTTTCTAGACCATAGTGGGTGTGGTTTGGGTCCATGCCGGCTCTCAACATGTCCTCTTGGGGGCAGCCCTTTTCTTTGATATATAAGGCATCTCCTATTATCTCGAAGCGGGGTCCCGGGTTTGGACAGACCATGGAAGCTTTGATGTTATAGTCAAGCCCATCATAGACAAGGGTGAGGCTGACATCGTCGTCGGTGCCGAGACCTCTAATTTGCTTGACCGAGGCCCTCACCGCCTGTGGTGCGCCAAATAAGGCGATAGCTTGATCGATTAGGTGACTGCCTAGGTCATAGAGCGTGCCGCCGCCCTCCTGCTGTTTGGTGGTTTCGCGCCAGCCGCCCGGCTTTGGCTTCTCTCGATATCTTTCTATTCTAGAAGTGATTGACTTTATATTGCCTAGCTTTTCTCTGTCTTCTTCAAGCAACTTCTTTACTGTGAGAAAATCGCTGTCATAGCGGCGATTATGGTAAGGCAAGACGACTAGTTCGTTTGATTTCGCTATGTCTATAACCGAGTCGGCTTGCTTGCGGCTTAGGGCAAAAGGCTTGTCGACCACCACATGCAGACCGGCTTGCAGGCAACGTATGGCGTTTTCAGCGTGGGCGCTGTTAACAGTTGAAATAACGGCTAAGTCTATGCCCAGTCGCGGCAAAGCTTGCAAAAGGCTATCAAGATTGGCAAAAATCTCGCTCTCGGGATAAAGACTTGCCGCCAGTGCTTTTCTATCTGTATTTGAAGTGACTATGGCAGTGAGGTCGTAGCTATCTAAAGAGGCAAGCAAGGGGGCATGATAAATCGCTCCGCCACTGCCGAAGCCCACCAAGGCTACTTTTATTTTCTCTTTTGGCACTACTTTCTCTTTTGGCTGAGCTTCAATATGGCTTCGAATTCTTCTTCAGTCACAGGCTGTACTGAAAGTCTGCTGCCCTTTTGCAAAAGCACCATATTCTTGAGGCTTGGCACCTCTTTGAGCATTGAAAGCGGCAGGGGCTCGGCAAAAGTTTCGACATGTTTGATATCGACCATATACCAAGTTGGTTCGTCTTTTTTGCTTTTGGGATCATAGTGGTCGTCGTTTTCATCAAAGGCAGTGTGATCCGGATAGCCTTCCTTGACCACTTCGGCCACGCCCACAATGGCTGAGGGTTCGCTATTGCTGTGATAGTAGAGCACTTTATCTTTGAGTTTGATTTCGTCTCTAAGAAAATTGCGAGCTTGATAATTGCGCACACCGTCCCAATGGGTGGTTTTGTTCTTCGCCTTTTCCAAATCAAATATAGAAAACACATCCGGCTCTGACTTCATCAGCCAATAACGGCATTTTTGCGACTTTTCTGTTTTTTCTATCTTCTTACTTGGTGCTTCGCTTTTCTTCTTGACAGCCATGGTGGTTCTTTCCGCTAACTTTTCTACTGCTTCAAAGTTTATATGGGTTGAGGGCTTTCGGTGTTTAAGGTGCTTTCAGGTTGAATTTTGTAAAATTCAAAGTCTTATCCAGAAACGGCAAAGCAAATGAGGACAGACATGCAAAAAAGAGCCAGAGCCTTGGTGTGTGAGTTCTTGGGCACCGCCTTTTTGCTTGCCGTTGTTGTCGGCTCGGGCATCCTCGCTCATAAGCTCGATATGGGCAATGTTGCCCTTTCTGTGCTTTGTGTGGCGATTTCTACCGGGGCGGTTCTCTTTGCCCTAATCAATACATTCTCTTCTATATCGGCTCACTTCAACCCCCTGGTGACCACAGCTTTAGCCCTGCGCGGCGAGTTCGCCTGGAAAGAACTGCCGCTTTATGTTTTGAGCCAGATTTTGGGCGGTATTTGCGGCGTTTTGGTCACTAATTTGATGTTCGATCTGCCGGCTTTGACTGTTTCACAGACAGTGCGCAGCGGTCTGCCCCTTTTGCTTGGCGAGGTAGTTGCCAGTGCCGGCCTGCTTATGGTTATTTTCGGCTCGGGCAAGAGCAGACCTGAAAGTCAGCCGGCCGCAATTAGCGCCTATGTGCTTGGTGCCATTTATTTCACTTCTTCTACATGTTTTGCTAATCCGGCTGTGACCATCGCCCGCATCTTTACCGATACTTTGACCGGTATTGCCCCGGCTTCGGTTTTACCTTTTGTTGGGGCGCAGATATTTGGTCTTGCTCTAGCCCTGCCTCTTTGCGGCTGGCTGTTTCAGACCGATGCCGATGAGAAAAAGGCACGCCTTAAGGCTGAAATAGATGAGGCTTATATGCGTGACAAGCTAGAGAGCGACTATAAAATAGATAGTCTCGAATCTCTATAGATTAAGGACTGATTCTATTAGTAATAATGGCTAAATCTAATAGTGGCTAGATCTATTATTTATTAGTTTTGGCTCTTAGCTCTTTGATGCGAGCATATAAGGGTTCAGCATCTTTTGCTTTTCCATCTTTGTAGAGCAGCTTGGCTTGGTTTTCCAAGGCGCTCGCCAGGGCTTCCTTGCCTGGCTCTTTCATTTCGGTCACTTCTTTGAAGAGCGCCTCTGCTTTTTCTCGATTCTCTCGATTTTGTGTATCGCCTTTGTCTAAGTACATTTCGCCCAGAGCGACAAGCACTTTTGCTTTTTGTGCTTCAGTGGCTGTTTTGGCTTTGCTCACTATATTGAGGGCGCGATTGTAGGCTTCTTCGCTTTTGCTGTAGTCTTTGAGCTTTTTATACTCGCCGCCCAAAAAGAAGAAACTCTCAAAGAGACGAATATCGTCTTTGCCCATTACCTTTTCGGCTTTGCTTATTCTATCGAGGACAATGCTGATGGCGTTTTGATGATACTTCTTTTGGATGGCGATTTTCTTGTCGGCCTTAGATGAACCGCGTCCTTTGCCGGGCATACCGCAGGTGACTCGCTCTTTCTTGGTATCGAAAGTGGCAATAACCAAAAAAGGGCTATCGGAAAAACGCCGAAAGGGAACGGCGCCGTCGACTGCGTTTATTGCTTGTTGGTCGACTGATTTGTTGCCGCATGAACCGACCACGGCAGCGCCGCTGTAACCACCGTCGGGCAAAAGCATAAACTGCACCGAAACCGAGAGACTCTGCGGATACTGCAAGCGTGCCCAGGTTGAGGAAAGCTTGTCTTCGGCGGCTGTAAGAACTTCATCTATCTCTGCTTCGCTTAGGGCCAAGCTTGGTGACCCGAGCCAAAAGCCGAGAGTGAGAATAAGAAACAGGCTCTTTAGTTTTGCAGACATATCAGGGGCTTTCTTTGAGAGGGTCTACACGGAGGGCCTTGAGGCTGGTTGTGTATTCTAGAGAATCTTTCAAGGGCAAGATATCTGAGACTGTGTTTTGAATGGTGTTACATATGGTGTCAAGCGGCAGATCGTCGCCGTCTTTTCCGAAAGGTTCTTCGATGTCTTCAGCAATCAGTTCAAGACCGATCAAGAAATAGGCGCCAATCAAGATGAGCGGCAAACTCCAGAGCAGCTCGAATTCGGGCAAGACATACCAGGGCAAGGCAATTAAGTTTATGGCAATACCCTGACGCATAAAGGCTCGATAAGAAAGTGCCAGCGGACTATTCTTGATTCTTTCGCAGGCGCCCAGTATGTCCATAAAGGCGCGCATATGATAATCAAGCTGCAGACGGGCAAAGCCGTCGATTTTTTCTTTGTTTTGCCATTCATAGACAATATCGAACATTTTGTTGGCCACAAAAACAGGTATGTTGACGTTTTTGTCTGTGGGTAGATCTTGCAGCCCAGGCAGTCTGCGGCTTGGTTTGGTATTGCGCAGATGGTGCTTGAGCGAATAGGCGAAAGTAATGACCAATTCTCCCAGTCTTACTTTCTCGATTGTAGGCAGCCCGTGTAAGTGATAAATCTTCAAGCAGAGGTTGCGTGAATCGTTCACTAATTGTCCCCAGAGCTTGCGACCTTCCCACCAGCGGTCATAAGCTGTATTGGTGCGAAAAACCAGAAGCAGACCAAGCACGGCACTGCTAAAAGCCGCTGCCCCAGCCTCTTTCATGACTCTAGAATTGAAGTTTCTGCCGGCTACCCATTCAACCAAGACACAATAAACTGTCATCACCGCTAGATAAACCCAGACTCGGCTGGCTACCGGTATCTGGTGAAAGCGCGTGAAAGGATGCAGCCAAATGCCCATAGCATGCTTGAAAGTATGCTTATGTTTAGTGGCTTCCAGGGCATTCACTGCCGCCGTATTGTTCATAGAATGCAAAGAGTCGAGTCCGGTGAAGGTGGAATCGGTATCTCTTTGTTTATCGGCGTTGCGATCGGCGGGCGGCATGATTGGCACCTGTTTGATATCTAATTTGAAGGTTTTCAGTGCTCTGAAAACGGCGGCTTTAAGCTAAACCCTTTATTTTGCAGGATCCGCCCAAATTTAGAATTAGCGCGGGTTAAATATCTTTTTCAGCTCGCCTGAAAGTCCGGCATAAGTCGAACGTCCGATTACTGTCGAGGAAAGGCTGCCGTCTCGATTGAGAAAGACGAAAGACGGAATCGGACCCAATTTATAAAACCTCACCAGGTTTCTGTTTTGAGGATCGTCCACATTGATTGAAAGTATATTGAGTTCCGGATAAGCCTTCTTTATTCCATCTGAAACAGCTTCAATGCCGGTGCATTCGGCACACCAGGGCGCCTGAAAAATTAGTACGGTGGGTTTGCCTGCGGCAAGGGCCTGGGGGTCGGTCGTCATCGCCCTATTATCGGGGCTGAACTGACCGGTCTCGGCGTTGCCAGTCAAATAATTGCCCCGCGCCGAACTCTCCTTAATGCCCGGATTTAGCTTGCGCAAGGACATGGCTAGATTGCGTTCTTCTATGGCTTTCTTGTTTTCGCCGAGGGCGGCGAGGGCAGCCGATAACCAATAATGCGCATCTGAATTGAGTGGTTCGGTGGCGGTGATTCCTTTGAGAAGCTCTTTAGCTTGACTAAAGTTTTGCTTGCGCAGTTCGGCTATGGCTAGAGCCATTTCTTTATCGAGCGGGTCGACGCTGCTTTCTTTTAAGACTTCTTCTATTTTGATTTGATTTTCTGGTTCTTTTGGAGCTGTTTCTTTTACAGCTGTTTCTTTCTGTGTTTCGGTGGGCTGACTTATTATTTGAGGGGCCGGCGCAGCATCTTTCTTTTCAAGTGCAGCCAGCGCCGCCTCAGGCTCTTTTGCCTGTGGTTTGCTGCCTTGGCTGAGAGCATTTATCCAGCCTGTGACTAGATAGTTCACTCCTTCGGTAAATGTATCGCTCTTGGTTTGCTGCTCTTCTAAAATCAAGTGCTCACTGGGCAGCGAGATAAAGATCTTTCTCTCGCATTTGATGCGATTAAAGAGATCGTAGGAACCCTGCGGCTTCACCAGTTTGTCTTTAGAGCCCTGCAACATAAGCACAGGCACTGTGATGTTTTTGGCTGCTTCATGATTCTCGTTCATGAAGCGTTGAAATTGCAAAAGTTCATGGGGCGATAGGTCGAAGCGGCTGAGCGGATCGCATTGCCACATTGTCTTGAGATTTTCGTCGGTGGAAGCCTGGTTGATAATTGATGCTGAAACAGCCGAGGGGCGATTGGGACCTTTGAGAAAGTCGAGCGCTGCTTTGAGGTCGGTTCGCTTTTCTTGAAAGCGTTCGGCCGCCGGTACTGAGCTTATTACTGCCGTCATCAGTTCGGGGTAAAGGCTGGCCGCTCTAAGGGCGATGGCGCCGCCCATCGATTCACCCACCACAATTAGGGGCAGGTCTTTGTTGTTGCTGCTTTCTCTTATTGAACGCAAGGTGATTTCGATATCTTTCAGGCAGGCATCAAAGTCTACTTGCTCGTGTCCCGCTGCTCTTGCCCAAGAGCCAAAGCCCCGCACATCGATGGCATAACAGTTGATGCCTTGACCGGCCATCTCTCTAGCAAAGGCACCATAAGAAGTGGCATCTAGGCCCAGTCCATGAATGAGCAGAAAGACTGCTTTTGCCTTTCCTTGTGCCGGCCAAGAAAGGCATGGGGCGTAGTTGATTTCCTCTTTTGTCTTTGACTTTGCTGCCAGAGCCGGCTGTGAGCTTGAAAAAGAGCCTAAAAAAAATACTAGAGCGACTAGAGCGGTCAAGGATGAGGCTGACCACTTTCTTTTCACTTGTTTGAGATAATCATGGTTATTTCTTTGCATTATCCAAATTGGCGGCTCCTAGCCAAAATCTTTGTCTCAGCCAGTGCGATTTTTGCCTCTAGGTCTAGAGTGGAGGGGATATTGATGAGATTGATATTTTCATTCTCTTCAGGCTCTGGTACCTCAAGGGTTTGAAACTGGCTTTCGATGAGACTGCTTGGAAAAAAATGGTCTTTTCGACTAGCTAGTCTTTGCATTATTTCGTCCTTTTCGCTCTCGAGATAGATGAGATTTATCAAAGCCTGTTTTCTCTCTGCCTTATCTTTTACTTGTTCAACTGCTTCGCCTGCTTTCTTTATTCCCTCAGGCTTTTCTTTGAAAAGCTGGGTCCGATAATTCTTCTTTAGACAGGACGCTGCCAGAACCAAGCCCCGGCTCTGGGCTTGCTTGTCTTGCAAGAGCTTGGCTAAGGCATCCAGCCAGCTAGATCTATCGGCGTCGGTGAGGGCTATGCCCTTTACCATTTTTGCCTTGTTTGCCTCACTATGAAAGTCGTCGGCATCAAAAAATGGCAGGTCGAGGCGGGCAGCTAGAGCCTTGCCCACCGTGGTCTTGCCGCTTCCGGCTACGCCCATGACCACCACTTGCATTGCAAAAGTTATCATTGTCACCAATACATGACCCCAATAGATGTACGATTCTGATAAAGTTGTTCTGATAATTTTAACCACGGGTCGAGCACGTGACTACAAGCACAAGAGCTTTCTTCTCAGATTTTGATGCCCATCTTTTTTGCGAGGGCTCGCATTACCGTATTTACGAAAAGATGGGGGCGCATCCCCTCACTGTAGACGGCAAAAAGGGAGTGCACTTTGCTGTTTGGGCTCCCAATGCCGAGTCGGTTTCTGTTATCGGTGATTTTAACGACTGGGACGCCTCTAAAGGGCAGATGCAGAAAGCGGGAGAAACAGGAGTATGGACTACTTTTGTCTCTGGTATTACTGATGGTGCAATATATAAGTACTTTGTTGCCGGTAAAAATGGCTACCGGGCAGAGAAGACAGATCCGGTAGGCTTTGCCGCTGAAATGCGTCCGCGCACTGCCTCGGTGGTGGCCAAGCTCGATAAGCATAAGTGGAACGACGAGAAATGGATGAAGAAGCGCGATGCCGCAAGCCATCTTGCTAGTCCAGTGTCAATCTATGAATTGCATTTGGGATCATGGAGACGCGGCGGAAACGGCGAAGCCTTTCTCTCTTACCGTGAACTGGCTGAACAGATAGTCGAATATGTTAAGAAAATGGGCTTCACCCATGTGGAGCTGATGCCTGTTTCAGAGCATCCATTGGATGGTAGTTGGGGCTATCAAACCACCGGCTACTTTGCTGCCACTTCCAGATTTGGCACGCCGGAAGACTTGATGTTCCTGATTGATAGCCTGCACCAGGCTGATATAGGCGTGATCATCGACTGGGTGCCGGCGCATTTTCCTCGGGACGGACATGCCCTCGGCCTTTTTGACGGCACCCATCTTTATGAACATGCCGACCCCCGTCAGGGCGAGCATCGCGAATGGGGCACCTATGTCTTTAATTATGGACGCTACGAAGTAAGCAACTTCCTTTTGAGCAATGCCATGTTTTGGTTCGACAAATATCACATCGACGGTCTTAGGGTCGATGCTGTGGCATCTATGCTCTATCTAGATTATGCGCGCAAAGACGGCGAGTGGTTGCCCAACAACTATGGCGGGCGTGAAAATATAGAAGCAATTGAGTTTATGCGCCGTCTCAATGAGAAAGTCTATCTTGAGTATCCTTCGGTGATGATGATTGCCGAAGAGTCGACGGCTTGGCCCCAGGTGACCAGACCGACTTATCTAGGCGGTCTTGGTTTTGGTTTGAAATGGGACATGGGTTGGATGAATGATACGCTCAAGTATTTTTCGCTGGATCCCATTTATCGCAAGTTCAATCACGACAAACTGACTTTCAGAGCCATGTATGCTACTTCCGAGAACTTTGTTCTGCCTCTTTCGCATGATGAAGTGGTGCATGGTAAATGTTCGCTTCTCAACAAGATGCCCGGCGATACCTGGCAAAAGTTCGCTAATTTGAGATTGCTGCTCGGCTATCAATACACCACACCTGGTAAGAAACTGCTCTTTATGGGCGGTGAGTTTGGGCAGTGGATTGAATGGAATGAAGCGCAGAGTCTTGACTGGCACTTATTGGAATTTGGCACCCATGCCGGTCTTTCGCGCTTCACCGCCGATCTCAATCACTTATATAGAAATGAACCGGCTCTCTATGAGATGGACTGCCATCCCAATGGGTTTGAGTGGATTGATTGCCATGACGGCGAGCAGAGTGTGCTCTCTTTCATGCGCAAAGATAAGCACGGTACGCCGGTTGTAGTCGTTCTCAACTTTACGCCATTGCCGCGCTTCAACTACCGCGTCGGTGTTCCCGAAAGCGGTTTCTATAAAGAGCTAATTAATTCAGATGCAGCCGAGTACGGCGGCAGCGGACTAGGCAATTGCGGCGGCTTTGATACCGATCCGGTTTGGAAACACGGTCGCGAGCAGTCGCTCAATTTGACCTTGCCGCCTCTGGGCATGGTGATTTTGAAGAAGGTAAATTAAGTTCTCTCTTTATCTGTCAGTTCAAAGAGTGCTAGACTGCGTCCTTCCAGTCTGAAAGAACTTTGCAGCGGCCAGCAACTGGGGCTCAGCTTTCCTGAAGTTTCGAAATGCAGCTTCCAGGTCTTGTCTGTGCGTTGGGGCGCAAACATGCGCCAATAGTTCGAGACAAGGTTGGGCGGTAAGGTGAATTGGATGTCGTCCCAATAGCTATTGCAAATCAAAAGCAAGGTCGAGCCTACGATCGGGCGCCCGTCTTCATCGGTGTCGTCGATACTGGAACCTTCGAACATGACGCCGAAATAGAGACGTTTGGGATCCCAGTCTTTATCTCCCATTTCGGTGCCGTCCGGATTGAGCCAGACTATGTCTTTGACCTGGCCATGCCCGTCGGCAATGGCTTCATGCACCTGACCCTTAAAGAACTTACGACGATTCAAAACCGGTTGGCTATGCCTAATTGCCGCTAGTTTCTGGACAAAGTGCAAAAATTCTTCGTCTTCTTCACTGAGGTTCCAGTGGGTCCAGCTAATCTCATTGTCTTGGCAATAGGCATTGTTATTACCTTTTTGGGTTCGGCCTATCTCATCGCCGCCCGAGATCATCGGCACACCAAGAGAGAGCATCAACAAAGCCATTAGATTCTTTCTTTGCTTTTGTCTTATCGCCTTCACTTTCACATTGTCGGTTTCACCTTCGGCACCGCAGTTCCAGCTGTGATTGTTGTTTTCACCGTCGCGGTTGTTTTCTAAGTTGGCCAGATTGTGCTTTTGGTTATAGCTGACCAAATCTTTAAGAGTAAAGCCGTCATGGCAGGTGACAAAGTTGATGCTGGCATGAGGACTGCGGCCGCTGTGGGCATACAAATCAGATGAACCGGCTAGACGAGTGGCCACTTGACCAAGCAAGCCCTGGTCACCCTTGACGAAAGACCTGACTGTATCTCTATATTGTCCGTTCCATTCGGTCCAGAGTACTGGGAAGTTGCCGACTTGATAGCCGCCTTCACCAAGATCCCAGGGTTCGGCAATGAGCTTGACCTGCGAGATAACTGGATCTTGCTGAATAATGTCAAAGAAAGATGAAAGTTTATCGACTTCATAAAGTTCGCGCGCCAGAGCCGATGCCAGGTCAAAGCGGAAGCCGTCCACATGCATCTCTTGCACCCAGTAGCGCAAGCTATCCATAATCAACTGCAAGACCCTGGGGTGGGTCATATTGAGAGTGTTGCCGCAGCCGGTTGTATCGATGTAAAAGCGTTTGGTTTTTTCGCCGCCGACACGGTAGTAAGAGGCATTGTCCACACCTCTGAAAGAAAGAGTGGGACCCAGATGATTGCCTTCTGCAGTATGGTTGTACACCACATCTAGTATCACTTCGATACCGGCGGCATGCAAAGCCCTCACCATCATTTTAAATTCACGCACTTCTTCGGTGGCGCCTTTATAGTGCGAATATCTCAAATCTGGTGCGAAATAGCCGAGGGTGTTATAGCCCCAATAGTTATTCAGTCCAGCTTCCACCAGATTTTGGTTGTCGCTTCTAGAATGAATAGGCATAATCTCTAGAGCCGTGACGCCTAGTTTTTTCAGATGGCGGATGATCGGCTCGGAGGCCATGGCAGCATAGGTGCCGCGCAGTTCGGGGTCGATATCAGGATGCAGGGCGGTCATGCCTTTTACATGGGCTTCATAGATTATGGTGTTGTGCCAGGGGGTGTTGGGCGGGGTGTCGTTGCCCCAGGTGAAAGACTGGTCGACCACGGCACAAAGTGGAGCATAAGGGGCACTGTCGCGCCCGTCGAAAGAAAGGTCGGCGGTTTTGGCGCCCACTTCATAGCCAAAAAGACTGTCGTCCCAAGTGCCTGTGCGCACGATAGATTTAGCATAGGGGTCAACCAATATCTTATTGGGGTTGAAGCGCAAGCCGGTTTCTGGGTCGTAGGGACCGTAGACGCGATAACCATAGACTTGGTTCGGGCGAATATCTTTTAAATAGACATGGTAAATCTGGTTGTTGTATTCAGTCAGTTCGATACGAGTACTTTCGTGCTTGCTTTCGGGCGAATCAAAGAGGCAGAGTTCGACCTTGGAAGCATGTTCTGAAAAAATGGCAAAATTCACACCCATGCCGTCCCAGGTCGCTCCAAGCGGATAGGGTTTGCCGGGCAGAATTCGCATGTTTTCCTCGCAGATTTTAACGAAAGGCTACAGTCTTGGTTCCAGACCTTTATGGCAAGCTCCAAGTAGCAGATAATTTTACTTTATTTAACGGATATTTCAATGAACGCCAAGCGCGCCACCGCCTGTGATACTGAAAGAGGGGCTTATCGGTTTTTTACACCGGTCACTCTACGCTACGGCGATACAGATCGCCAGGGCCATGTCAATAATGCCGTCTATTGCACCCTTTACGAATCAGGGCGGGTGGACTTCCTTTTTACCGGCGAGGGTGAGAGTCTAGCCGGCGGCGATACTGCCTTTGTCATTGCTGCTATCTCCTTAGATTATCTGCAAGAACTCAACTTTCCAGGCACAGTGGAAGTGGCATCCAAGATTTTTTCGCTCGGTAAATCATCTTTTGAGGTCGGTCAGGCAATCTTTATTGGTGAAACCTGCTTTTCGTCAGCCCGCTCGGTGATCGTGGTCATCGATGAGCAAAGCAAAAAGCCAAGCCCAATGCAGCCTCAATTTCGCAAGCATCTGGAGTCACTCTAATGGCTGCTCCTTTGCTCACCTTGACCGGGGTTGGAAAGGCCTTTAGCGGGCGGGTGCTCTTCGACGATATCAATATGACCATCGAAGAAGACGATTGTATGGCTCTTATTGGTCCAAACGGTTCAGGCAAGTCGACCTTATTGAAGATAATGGCTGGGCTATACGAACCAGATAACGGTTCGGTGGTAACCAGGCGAGACTTGGAAGTGGCTTACTTGCCTCAGTACCAGACTTTTGACGAAAGCCAGAGTTTGCTTGAAATTGTCATGGGTGAGCTTACCAAAACTAAAGACCTCGAGCATCAGCAGTTTGAATGGAAGGCTTACGGCGAGGCCACCCTCTCTCGTTTAGGCTTCAATGACCCCCAAGCCAAGGCCCAGGGCTTGTCAGGCGGACAGATGAAGCGCTTGTCTTTGGCTATACAGCTGGCTCGCAAACCTGATCTGTTATTGCTTGATGAGCCGACAAACCATCTTGATCTTGAAGGTGTGCTCTTTCTAGAGGAAGTTTTGAAAGGGCTCTCTTGTCCTTTCATTTTAGTCAGTCACGATCGCTCTTTTGTGGAAAATCTTGCCAACCGAGTGGTGGAGTTGTCATCTTTCTATAAGGAAGGCTATCTTTCGGTGCGCGGCAGCTATAGCGATTTTGTCGAAGGCAAAGAACAATATCAGAGCTATCAGGCTAATGAAGAGAAAGCCCTGGCATCGAAAGTGCGGCGCGAACTGGCTTGGTTGGCCCGTGGTGCTCGGGCCAGGCAGACCAAGTCTCAGCATCGCATCAAAGAAGCAGGCAAACTGGTCGACGATCTCTCTGATGTAAAGCTGCGCAACAATCAGAAGCTAAGCGCGGCTCTCGATTTTAGTGCCTCTGGCAGGCAGAGCCGTGAACTCTTTCTGGGGCGCGGCTTAAGCAAGAGCTATGGTGAAAAGGTTTTATTTAAAGACCTAGATTTGATTTTGAGCCCGGGCATGAAACTGGGTTTGGCTGGTACCAATGGTAGTGGCAAGAGCACCTTGCTGAAAATCATTGCCGGTGTTTTAGAACCAGATAAGGGCACTGTGAAAAGGGCAGAAAATCTCAAAGTCGTTTGGTTTGACCAATTGCGAGAAGGGCTCGACCAAAGTTTGACTTTGAAAGAGGCACTTTCGCCCCTTGGTGATCAGGTGGAATTTCGCGGACGCAGCATGCATGTGGCAAGCTGGGCCAGGCGCTTTCTCTTTAGACCAGAGCAGTTGCCGCTTACCCTCAACTATCTTTCAGGCGGCGAGCAGGCGCGAATCTTCATCGCCAATCTGATGCGACAGCCCGCCGACTTGCTTATCTTAGACGAGCCGACAAATGATCTAGACATTCCCACCCTCGAGGTTTTGGAAGAGAGCCTTGCCGATTTTCCCGGCGCTGTGGTGCTTGTCACCCACGATCGTTATATGCTCGATTCTATTTCTACTCATCTGCTTGTCTTGGGTGGTGAAAAGCCCGAGTATTTCGCCGATTATTTGCAATGGCAAGATCTGGCTGCGGCAAGGGAGAAAGAGCGCCGCGAGAAGGTCGAACCGGCTTTAGCTGTAAGAAAGAGCGAGGGCGGCAAAGAGAAAGAGTCTGAAAAGGATCGAAGCGGCAAGCCTCTCTCCAACAATGAGAAGAAAGAATTGGCTGGGCTGGAGGGGCGTATTGCCGAAGCCGAGGCAGTTTTGGCTTTGATCAATGAAAAGATGTCGGCCCCTGAGATTGCTGTAAATCATGTCAAGCTCAATGAAATGATGAAAGAAGCTGAAGCTGCCAAGGGAAAAATAGACGCCCTTTATGAGCGTTACACATTTTTGTCCGACCGCGCCGAGCTTAACTGATGCGTCTTTTTGTCGTTCTAAAGAGCTGCTAAAATTCGCCCTGCGGCAAATCTAGAGCTTCTCAGCCATGCTTGCTATTAACTACTGCCCCTTTCAAAAGATGGAATCACTTTGCTCAGGCTTGAAAACGTAACTAAAATCTATCCTACCGGCGAGGTTCTCAAAGACGTCTCCTGGGAAGTCAAGCCCGGCATGAGGGTTGGCTTGGTGGGCCCCAATGGCAGCGGCAAAACTACCCAATTCAAGATTATTTGCGGTAAGGAAGATCCGACCTCGGGTCAGGTGGTGCGAAACCAGGGTCTGAAGATTGGCTATCTTTGTCAAGAGTTTGATCTCTTGCCTGATAATACAGTGCAAGAAGAGTTCCACCGCGCATTTGTGGATTTGAACGAGATTCAGCTTGAACTCGACGATGTGCACAAGCGCATGGAGACTGCGCAAGGCTCTGAACTGAACAAACTAATTCATCGCATGGATGATTTGCACCGTCTTTATGAAACAAAGGGCGGTTATCTAATCGACGGCAAGATTGAGAAGATGCTTGTAACAATGGGTTTTGATCCTAATGTGCAAAGCAAGGTGCGAGAGTTTAGCGGCGGCTGGCAGATGCGCATCAATTTCGGCAAAGTCTTGCTCACCGAACCCGATCTGCTTTTGCTCGACGAACCCACAAACCATATAGATTTAGAAACTATTGAATGGCTTGAGAAGTTCTTGCTGGAAAGAGATCTACCCTTGGTGATGGTCAGCCACGATAGACATTTCTTAGATAGACTCTGCACCACGATCATTGAAATGGAAAAGGGTGTAGCCACTCAGTATCTAGGCAATTACAGTCAGTATATCGAGGCTCGCGCCGCCAATCGCGAAGCTCAGCAAGCTGCTTTTGAAAGACAAAGTCGAGAGATGGAGAAGCAGCAGGCATTTGTGGATCGTTTCCGGGCCTCGGCGACTCGCTCAACCCAGGCTAAGAGCCGAGAAAAGCAACTGGAGAAAATTGAACTTATTGAAGCCCCCGAGGGCGAAGAGCGTACCCTGGAATTTCGCTTCCCCGAGGCTGTGCGCAGCGGCGTAGAAGTGGCTGTGGTCAAAGGCTTGACCCATGCTTATGATGACAAAGTGATTTTCTTAGATGCTTCACTGCATATTAGTCGCGGTGATCGTATTGCTATTTTGGGTCCCAATGGTTCGGGTAAGTCGACCCTGTTAAAGCTTTTGACCGGCAGCGAACCGCCGATGGACGGCTTGATCAAATTAGGCGAACACAATGTCAAAATGGCTTACTTTGAGCAAAATCAGGCAGAAGCGCTTGATTTAAATAAGACAGTCCTTGACACCATATATGATGAAGTGCCCGGCTGGAAAACCGATGAAGTGAGAGGCTTACTCGGGCGCTTTCTATTTTCAGGCGATGCTGTTTTTAAAAATGTCGGCGCCTTGAGTGGCGGCGAGAAGGCTCGTTTGGCTCTGGCAAAGATGCTTTTGAGTGCCAACAATTTTCTCATTCTCGATGAGCCGACAAACCACCTAGATATACCGGCTAAAGAAACACTGGAAGCCGCCCTTAAAAAGTTTGACGGCACCGTGGTTGTTGTGTCGCACGACCGGTACTTTATTTCGCAGGTGGCCAACAAAGTTGTCGAAATTAAAGATGGACAGTTGGTTCTCTATCACGGCGGTTACGAGTATTACTTAGAGGTGAAAGAAAAGGAGCGCTTGCAGATGGAAGCGCTCAGGGAAGAAGAGGAGCGTCAACGCAAAGCTTCCGAGAAAAAGGCGCAACGTATCGCCAAAGATAAGGCGCGTCAAGAGAAACAAAAGCCTAAGGAGTAAGATATTGCTTAGCCCTGCCCGCCATCTTTCTATCTCTTGGCTGTCCTGGCTCTTGGCTTTTACCTGTTTTGGCGTCATTTCTTTTGGCTGTGCTCCTGTCTCTTCAGCAGATTTAGAAGAAAATCGCGAAGCAGAAACTAATAAAAAGCCAGAAACTAATAGCAAGCCAGAAACTAATACCAAAACAGAGCCAGATAAGAAATCGGAGCTCGATGGCAAAACTTATTTATCTTCCCTGTCAGGCACTGTGCGTATTCCTGCTTCTCGTCTGCCCATCAAGGTCTATCTGGCGCCAATGCCTAAGGGTGTCAATTTTAAAGACAGCTATCAGGTCATGCTCAAAGATGCCTTTGCTCACTTTCAAGATAGTCTTGCTGCTGGTTCTTTCTTGCCTGCTCTAAGCTTTGTCTATACCGATAAGGCTGAAGAAGCAACAATTACCTGTCGCTTCACCGATAACGAGAAAGAGATGCATTTTGCCCAAGAAGGCGGAGTGACTGAACTTGTTATGGACAGTGACGGCATTATGAAGGCCAAGATCACCATACTTGTGCCTCGCCGTGACTGCTATGTAAGAAAAGTGGCTTTGCATGAGATCGGTCATGCTCTAGGCATCGCCGGTCATAGTCCTGACCAGAGTGATGTTATGTACTTTAGTGTGCAGCCTGATCTCAATGTCGATCCTAAAGAGGTCAAGCTCTCGGCCAGAGATATCGATACACTCAAAGCAATCTATAGTCAGTCGGATAAACCGTCGCCGCTAGTAAAAGTGGAAGGTATGGAACGGTCGGCCGCCGGGCGGGCCATGATCATCAGTAATGAAGGCAGTGCCGCTTATAAAGCCGGTAACTTTGACCTGGCTTTGAAGAAATACCAAGAGGCTCATCAGGCTGATCCTACTAGCGCCGTTATAGCGAGGAATTTGGGAGGACTTTATGTCAATCTCGGTTCAATTAATTTGATGGCTCGCAATGTTAATGTGGCTGAAACTTTCTTCAAAAACGGCATCGATGTGCTCAGCAAGCACCCTGATAACAAGCCCTTTTGCAGGCAGGCTTGTACAGCTTACGGCAGCCTTCTGATGATGACCGGCAGGGCGGCTGATGCCAAAGTATTTATAGAGAAAGGACAAGGTAAGTAAATGAATAACCGTCTCAAGACAAGTTTATTGCTCGGTCTCTCTTTTATCACTATTTTTTCTGCTGCTGCTGCTGCTGCTTCTTCTTCTTCTTCTTCTTCTTCTAGTTTTGCCCAGGTCAGCTACCATAACCCTCATTTAGAGAAGCTCTCAGGCGGTGCCTCGGGTTTTTCAACCCTAGAGAAAATCGAGAAACTAGAAAAGACCCTGAAACAGGAAGGCACTCTCACTTTGAAGCGTTTTCAGAGCGGTGGCGGATCGGCTGTTACTGTTTTGCCTGGTAAAGAAAGCACTTATGAGTCGGCTGTGGGCGGGCTTTTGATTATGCAATGGGACCGCGATAATGCCATTCAATGTCTAGCCGAACGTTTGCAATCACAAGACTGTTTTAACCAGGGTTTGCAATCTTCGCTCAAGCATCATTTTATTTATCGTAAGCGCTTCCTCGACTATATCGACAAGAAAGTAAGCCCGGGCGATAGCCAGATGAACCGTCCCCATATCCGCTACAATCCAGTCAGCCTGGAAGAATTGCGTGAACCTTGGGGGCATGCCCAGAATGACGCCTTGTCTCTGATTGGTTTTGATTTGTTCTATGATGCAAATGAGAACAAGCGTAAATTAAGAGATGCTTTCGAATTGTCTTATGCAGTACTCTTGCCGCATTATTTTAAAGCCATCGGTGTCGAAAACGATCTCGATACAGGCGCCTGGGAAGACAAAAGAGCCGTGCATGCTTCTTCGCTTGCTCTTGTTCTTTTATATTTGCGCGAGAGCTATGAATATGTCACCAGGTTTGGCGCAATCAAATATAAGATCGACGGACGTTCTTTTGTGGTAGACGAAGCTCTATTGCGCGAGCTTATTGGCAAGGTTTCGCAGTCTCTCTATCAGATCTTGCCCGATGAATATGCCGTATGCGATCAGTCTGATACCAGGTCCGATACCAGCAAGAATCGCAAGTATGACAGTGCCTTGGTCAATGCCTTGTTTGTGCAGACTCTCTGTCCTCGTCCCTATCTCATTGGCCTTAGAGACGATAAAACCTCGCCTGCAGTCAAGCAAGACAAAGAGATGAAGCATCTGCGCATTTTTACTGCAGCAGAGGTGGCGGCACTAGCCTCGCGTCTTGAATCTAATTTGATGGGAGCCAATGGCTTTGCCCGCTACCCTGGCGATATCTGGGATGGTCGAGAAGATCGCAAAGACATAAAAGGGAAAGAAGCACAGTGGTGTCATGTCTCACCCTTATTGGCTTGCGTCTATGGTGATCTCTATCGTCGTACCGGGGATAAAGCCTATTTCGATAGGCAGGTCTTTCACTTCAATCGAGGTATTGCCCATATCGACAGTGATTTTCTTTTGCCTGAGGCTTATATAGTCGATAAGCAGAGCGGCAAGTGGGTGGCTGATGCCAATAAGCCTCTTGCTTGGGGACAATCAGCCTTGCTTTTGTCAATCGACTCTATGAAGCAGAGCCTCAGTTTAGGCAAAGAGAAAGCAAAAAATAAAGAGGGCAAGCAAGCAGATGGCGGTCGTTGAGAGTGATTTGATGCAGAGGCTTCGCCCTCTGCGGGATGATGTGCGTCGCCTTGGTGTTATTTTGGGCGAGACCATCAAGCGCTTTGAGGGAGAGTCTGTCTATGAGGCGGTAGAAACTCTGCGCGCCCTCTTTAAGAAAATACACCGACTTAGATTATCGGGACAAGCCGAGAGCGAAGAAATGCTCGCTTTGAAAGAAGAATTGCGCAACCATATCGAAAGTCTCTCTCTGAAAGACAGTGCTGCTGTAATCAAGGCTTTTCTCACCTATTTCGACATTATCAATATTGCCGAGCAGAATCATCGTCTGAGACGTCGTACTCAAGCCGATGAAGATCGACTAAGTTCATCCGAGCCGGGACGGGGCAGATTTGAGTCGGAAAGTCTGGAAGAGTTGTTTGAGCGTTTGCAGAACCAACCCAGAGAAAAGCTCTCGGCACTTTTGCAAAAGCTCAATATTGAAGTGGTTTTCACTGCCCATCCCACCGAGATAACCAGACGGACAGTCCTCTTGAAGCAGCTTGAACTGGCTTCTTTCTTGTATAAACAAGACCATCCGCCTCTTTCTGCCGGAGAAAGAAGGGAGCTTAACCAGGGGCTCAAAGCGGTGGTTGAGTCACTTTGGCTCACCGAGCATGTGATGCACTTCAAGCCCGAAGTCATGGATGAAGTGCGCTATGGCATTTATCATTTCGATAATGTGGTCTTTGACGCTGTTCTCGATGTGCACGAGTCATTGATGCTTAAGCTGGCTGACCTTACCGGTGGTCGGTCAGATCATCCTGCTTCTTTTATTTCCTTTGGCTCTTGGATCGGCGGCGACCGAGACGGTAACCCTTTTGTCACGCCTGAGGTCACTCGCAAAACCCTTGCTTATCAGAGGCAGGTTATTGTTGGGCGTTATCTGAAAGAATTGGAAGTCTTGTTTAATGCCCTCAGCCATTCCATCAAATGGCTGCAAGACGGACCGGCACTGCGCGGGCTGCTTGAAAGTCTCGCTTTAGATGGTGAAGAGTATGGAGCGGTGCAGGCTCGCTATTTTGAAAGATACAAACTTGAGCCCTTCAGGCTAAAGTTGCTCTTTATACAAGCCAGACTAAAAGACCTAAAAGACTCTGGGACTGAGCAAGGTTATGAGAGTATCGCTCAATTTAGAAAAGATATAGAGCTAATTTATTGCGCCCTAGAGGAGGCCGGTTGCCAGGCGAGCTGTGGTGGTCTGAGACGCTTACTTTATGCTCTCGATATATTTGGTTTTCATCTTGCCAAATTAGATATCAGGCAGCATAGCAAACGGCATCGTCAAGCCCTTGCCGAGGTGCTAAAAGTAGTAGATTTACAAGGCGACTTCGAAGCTCTGACTGAAGAAGAAAGGGTGCAGTTCCTTGAGAAAGAGTTTGCGGTCAAGCGACCCTTACTTTCTGAGCGTCTGCGCTTTACTGCAGAGACCCAAGAAACAATCGAGGTTTTTGCCACAGTTAGAGATTTGCGAAAGCTCTATGGCAGCGAAAGTATCGACACCTATATTGTTTCAATGACTGAAAGACCTTCTGATCTTTTGACAATCTTGCTCTTTGCCCGCGAGTTTGACTTGTTTGATGGCGACTGCGCCCTATCGGTGGTGCCGCTTTTTGAGACCATAGAAGACTTGCGTGGCGCGCCGCGCTTATTTGAGCGTCTCTTGCAATTGCCCTTTTACCGCGATTATCTGCGGCGTCGCGGTGATTTGCAAGAGATTATGATTGGTTATTCCGACAGCGGCAAGAACGGCGGCTTTACCACCGCTAATTGGGAACTTTATAAAGCTCAAAGAGCCTTGGTGGAGTCAGCGCAAAGTTATGGCATCAAGTTGAGACTGTTCCACGGCCGAGGCGGTACGATTGGCCGCGGCGGCGGTCCTACCCACAAAGCAATTTTGGCTCAGCCTTCCGGCACAGTCGACGGTCGCATCAAAATAACCGAGCAAGGTGAAGTAATCTCTTCTAAATATGCCATGCACGGCATTGCTGTGCGCAATTTTGATCGCTTGGCGGCAGCGGTTATTGAGGCTAGCCTTGAAGATAGCGATCAGCACCAGCATCTGGAAAGCTATTATGCTTTGATGGAAAGAATTTCACAGTTGGCCTTCAAGTCTTTTCGCAGTCTTGTTTATGAAAGTGATGGCTTTGTGGCATTCTTCTCTGCCACCACTCCTATTGGTGAAATAGCCGAGCTCAAGTTGGGCTCGCGCCCCACGCGCCGCACCGCCGGTAGTTCGACGATTGAAGACTTGAGGGCCATTCCTTGGGTCTTCGCTTGGACCCAGAGTCGTTATATGCTGCCGGCTTGGTACGGCTTTGGTGCGGCCTGTCTGGAAATTTTCAAGGAAGAAGAAGGTCTGGATATGTGTCGACGCATGTATAGAGACTGGCCTTTCTTTAGAGGCTTGGTGGGCAAGGTAGAGACTGCACTGGCTGTGGCCGATCTAGATATAGCCGCTTACTATGCCGAGAATCTCGTTGAGGAAGCGCAAAGAAATATATTTTTCAGCCGCATCAAAGATGAGTTTGAGGCTTGCAAGAAGGCTGTTCTAGCGATATCGCAGACCGATAGATTGCTCGCCGGGGTGCCTTATTTGGCTCATTCCATCAATCTGCGCAATCCATATGTAGATCCGCTCAGCTATTTGCAGGTGAGGCTGATCAAAGAATTGCGCTCTGGCACTGCCGGTGGTGAAGCTTATCAATCAGACCAAAAACGCAGCTTGCTCGAGACTGTACTGATGACAATTAACGGCGTTGCCGAAGGTTTGCAGAATACCGGCTGATTTTAATTCAAATAAAGGGAGCGAAAGACAAGTGAGTGAAGTTAGGGCGATAGTCGGCCGCGCCGAGAGAGTGGTGATAAAACTCGGCACTGCTGTCTTGATGCGTGACGAAGGCGGTATTGCTTTGAGCCGCTTCTATAACTTTGTCGAAGGCATAGCCAAGCTCATGGCCTCTGGTAAAGAAGTCTTACTGGTGACATCGGGAGCCGTGGGCTTGGGGGTGCGCACTCTGAAATTGCCCAGCAAGCCTCGTGATCTGCCGCTCAAGCAGGCTTGTGCTGCCGTTGGCCAGGGACGACTAATGAGTCTTTACAGCGATGCCTTTGAGAAAATGGATATTGTCACAGCCCAGGTCTTATTGACCGAAGAAGACTTCTCTAATCGCAAGCGTTATCTCAATTTGCGCAGTACTATTTCGGCTTTGCTGGCTCAGAAAGTCTTACCGATAATCAACGAGAATGACACAGTCTCGACAGCCGAACTGGAAGTCTTGAAAGAGGTTGGTGTCAAGGTCAATTTTGGCGACAATGACAAGCTGTCGGCTTTGGTGGCAAGCAAAATGGATGCCGATGTGCTTTTGATCTTGACCGATGTGGATGGTCTTTACACGGCCGACCCTCGCCTGCCCGAGGCCAAGCTCATTAGTTTGGTGGAAAACTTTAGCCCTGAAATAGATAAACTGGGAGAGGAGCCGCCCAAGCCGGTCCTCAAAGGGAAGGCGCCTGAGAAGCCGGGGCGCGGCGGCATCAAGACTAAGATTGAAGCCGCTCGAGTGGCCACCCAAAGCGGCTGTGCTGCGCTCATTGCCGGTGGTAAGGTCGAACGAGTAATCGAAAGACTCTTTAACGGCGAAGAACTGGGCACCTTGTTTCTGCCCGGTAAAGGGCTTTCTGGTAAACAGCGTTGGATTGCCTTTGCCACCACGGTGAAAGCTTCTCTGATAGTAAATGAAGGCGCAAGCCAGGCTCTTAGAGCCGGAAAAGCTAGTTTGCTGCCTGCCGGTGTTGTTTCTGTGAAAGGCGATTTCGAACGTGGCGATGTCATCTCTATAGAAGACGAGAAGGGTAAGGAAATCGCCAGAGGCATAGTCAACTATGCCTCGCATGAGGCTCGCAAAGTTGTCGGTCATAGCTCTGATGCCTTAGATGCCATCAGTGGACGCAATTATGATGCCTTGATCACCCGCGACAATCTAGCACTGCTCTAAAGAGGTCGATAAATAAAGTGTCTTCACCGTTTTATGAGCCAATAGAGAAAGCCGCTGCCGAGGCTAGAGCTTGCGGTCGCTTATTGCAAAAGGCGCCCCGTAGCGAGATTTTGCGCCGTTATGCTTCATTGCTGAAAGAGCAGGCTGAGAATATTTTTGCTGCCAATCAGTTAGATTTAGAAAGAGAAGAGGATACCAATCTCAAGAAAAGACTGAAGTTTGATCAGTCAAAGTTGGATAGTGTTTTGTCTGGTATTGAGACTCTGGCTGCCATGCCCGAGGTGCTCGGCACTATAGAACTCGCCACTAAACTAGATACCGGACTGGTGCTGGAGCGTGTACGCACACCCATAGGAGTCTTGGCGATTATTTTTGAAGCCAGACCCGATGCCTTGCCCCAGATTGCCGCCCTGGCTATAAAGAGCGGCAATGCGGCCTTACTCAAGGGCGGTAAAGAAGCCGGGCAGACCAATGCCCTGCTCTTTGCTTTGCTTAGAGAGGTGCTCGGTGCTTATGCTACTGCCTTCCATCTCTTTGAAGGCAGAGAAGCCGTGGAAGCTATGCTCAAGAGCAAGGATATAGATCTAATCATTCCCCGAGGCTCGAAAGAGCTGGTTACTTATATTCAGAAAAATACTCAGATTCCGGTTTTGGGTCATGCCGACGGTATCTGTCACATCTATATAGATGACACCTACGAGAACGCAAGCGAAGAGGCGTTAGCCCTCGTGCTTGACTCTAAGCTTACTTATCCGGCTGCTTGCAACAGTCTTGAGTGTCTTTTATTAGATAAAAAATTGAGCGCCGCCTTCAAGCTAAAGTTATGCCAAGAGCTTGTCTCCAATCAGGTTGAACTGCGTTTGACTCCATCTCTTTATCAACTTCTTGAGAGTCAGTCGTTTTTCCAGCCAAGTCTTTGCAAGCGGGCGCTTGCCTCTGATTTTGGCTATGAATTCGGTGCTGCCATATTGGCGGTTGAGGAAGTGGATGGCTTAGATGCCGCCATCACCCATATCAATACTTTTGGTTCGGGTCATACCGATGCTCTTTTGAGCAAAAGCCCGGCTATTTTTGAGCGTTTCTTTCAGGGGGTCGATTCGGCTTCGGTTTATCACAACTGTTCCACTCGCTTTGCTGATGGCTTTAGGTATGGCTTTGGCGCCGAAGTGGGTATCAGTACAGGGCGTATGCCGCCGCGTGGACCAGTAGGTGTGGAGGGTCTGCTCACGTACAAATATAGACTGAGGGGGGCTGGGCATATCACCGCACCCTACGGTAAGTCTAAGCAGTTCATGCATGAGTCTTTACCTATAAATTAGTTCAGACTCTATATTATTCGCCCGCCCAGAGAATCTGGGCTAGCCTCAAAAGTTGAGAGCAGCCATATTTCAGAAAATATAGTAAATTTATCAGTCTGCTCATTTCTATAGCGATAAGGGAAGCATATGTCCGTGGAACTTAAGGGTCTGCCCTCCGACGTTGAACTGGCTAGACAAACCGTGCTTAGACCCATAACCGCGGTGGCCTCTGATCTAGGCTTGAGCCCCGATGACCTTGAGCTTTATGGCAAATTTAAGGCCAAAGTAACTTATGAGAAAGTGACAGCTGCGGCTGCAGCTAAAAACTTAGGCAAGCTTATTTTGGTCACCGCCATCACCCCGACCAAAAGTGGTGAAGGCAAGACCACTGTTTCGGTAGGCTTGGCCCAGGCTTTGCGGGCTCAGGGCTGTAAGGCGGCAGCGGCTTTACGCGAACCCTCTATGGGGCCTGTCTTTGGTCAGAAAGGCGGAGGTACAGGCGGTGGTTATTGCCAGCTACTGCCCATGGAAGAGATCAATTTGAATTTCACCGGTGATCTGCATGCCATCACCAGTGCCAATAACTTGCTTGCCGCAATCATCGATAATCATATTTTCTTTGGTAATAAACTAGATATCGACCCTGCTTCTATTACTTTTAGGCGCTGTCTTGATGTCAATGATCGCAGTCTGCGCAGCCTTGTGCAGGGTGTCGGCGGCAAGAGCGCCGGTGTTTTGCGTGAGTCTGGGTTTGATATAACAGCTGCCTCCGAAGTTATGGCATTGCTTTGTTTGTCCGATAGTTTCGTCGACCTAAAGAAAAGACTGGGCAATATAGTCGTGGCACAGACCCGCAGCGGTGCGCCTGTCTTTGCCAGTCAGCTTGATGCGGTTGAACCACTCTCGGTTATTTTGAAAGATGCCATCAAACCTAATCTCGTGCAAACATCAGATGGCACGCCGGCTTTCGTGCACGGCGGACCTTTTGCCAATATCGCCCATGGGACATCTACAGTCATATCATCTCGTCTGGCTCTCTCTCTTTGTGATTATGTCGTCACCGAGTCAGGCTTTGGTGCCGACCTGGGTTTTGAAAAGTTCTGCGATATAGTAGCCGCCACAAGACCAGAGCTTGTACCCTCATGTGTGGTGCTTGTGGTCACTGTCAAAGCTTTGAAATTACATGGAGAAGTAAGCGAGAAGGCGCTTGCGCGGGGAGCCGAGCCTCTGCCTCTGAAAGAGTCTCTGGCCGCCATTGAGAAAGGCTTTGCCAATGCCTTTAAGCATGCCCAGGTGATTCAATCATTTGGATTGCCCGTAGTTTTGGCAGTCAATAAATTTGACTTTGACCAAGATGAAGAAGTCGAGAAGGTGCTTGAACTGGCTGAGCAACATGGCTTGAAGGCACGTGTCTCTGAAATGTATAGACGCGGCGCCGAGGGCGGGCAGGAACTAGCCAAGACAGTTATTGCCATGACTGAGGCTGATGGACATTCTGCGCTAGGCGGCTTCAAGCCTGTCTATGCCGAGGGCGATACAATAGTAGAAAAATTAGAGAAAATAGCCCGCACTGTATATGGTGCTTATCGGGTAATTCTGACCGATAGTGCTCTCAAGAAATTAAAATGGCTTGAGAAGAACGGCTTTGATAAATTGCCTGTCTGTGTCGCTAAAACCCAGTATTCATTTTCAGATGATCCAGGCAAATTGGGGGCGCCGACGGGCTTCAATATTACAGTCAGGGAGTTGCGGTTGTCGAACGGGGCCGGCTTTGTAGTCGCCCTCACGGGAGAGATTATGACCATGCCGGGTTTGCCCAAAGTGCCGGCAGGAGCTGTTATGAAAACCAATGACCAAGGTCAGATAGAGAAGTTTTATTGATGTTTCAACTTTGCAAGTTTTTAAATTCTGCACAACCGGCGGTGAAGTGCACTCTAGTTAGCCTCTGGCTTCCAGTATATTTATTTGTAGCTTGGGCGAGCCCAGCGCTCGCTATCGACAGACCTTCCGACTACACCTTGCCCTTGCCCATCGATTTTCTCCGGGCTCCCAAGGTTAGTTCTTACGCCGATCTTTCCAAAAGTGCCATAGATTTGGCTGTTTCTTTGGGAATTGACGATGAACTGAGACGTTTAGAAGCGCTCTCGCAAGAACCAGCTGCCAGTCGTGACCGGCTGGAGATGCTTGTGCTTAAGCAAGCCTTGAGCGAACAGATAATGTCTCAAGGCTTTGAGGTTCGTTCGGTCATCTCCAAAATAGATACCGAGATAGCCGATTCAGACGACTTGCAAGCTTTGTTGGAAGAGCGCCGAGATCGCGCTGTGCGCCTCAACTCTATAGCCAACTTTGTCAGCGGCGGTGTAACAGGTATATTGGGAAGTTCCTTCAATTTGGGCGGTATCGACAAAAGGGTTGACGATAGTATCGACCTTAGCGATGGTGTCGTGCAAAGTGGACTAGCCTTGCTTGCGCTCAAGCAGCAGCGAGGTGAAAAGCGCATTGCCAGTGGTTTACCTAATATGCTTTCAAGAGTCCTGGGTTCTAAACCGGCTGTCGAGTATCCTGAAACGGTATGGAATTTTCTCAATGCCGTGCCTAATGCAGGCAGTGAGACACGCACTCGCCGGCAAATTATGATGGAGCATTGGCGTCGCTTAGGTCTGATTGATAGAAATAGAAGGGATAAGACGGCCGAGGATGAGAGATTGAAGACTATCGTCGGCACTAAGCCCCAGAGCAAGGTTTCGATTGATTTGCTCGATGCCCGTTCAGCCATGCTGCATGACCTTAGGGCCATGGTCTCTGAGATGGACAATTATCTTCTTGAGTTGACTCTCTTTCTCAAGACCATAAAGATTTAGGGGGTTGGTTGGCACAAGTCGAGCATAATTTTTATTGCCTCACCACCGATGATGCTAATTCTCTGGCGAAAGAATTAGAGCTGCTCGGACACAAGGTGGTCGCACTTGAGAAAGACGGTAAAGGCTTTAGTCTGGTCACAGAAGAGTCGGTCGAATTAGCCCAAGCCACAATTAATGCTGCCAATCTGCAAGCCCTGGCCGAAGAGTTTGATGCTGTCTATGATGGCTTCAATACAGCTATTGAGTAAGCTTAAGCAAAAGTAATTCATCAGTCCCTAAATCGCCTGACAATCTTAGCTCTAATGCATAGCACTCAAGGTAGAATTGCCGGTTGGCGTCTCTTTTTTTCTTACGCACCGGTAATTGAATTTAATGGCAAAGAATCTGGGAGCAAAAGAACTCCTGCAGGGTCTCTTTAGTGTGCCGAAAGAAGAGCGTCAGCGCGCCTCGCTTTTGTTCGGTTGGCTTTTTCTATTTATCACCACCTATTACGTGCTTAGACCGGTGCGGCGCGGTATCGTTCTGGACGGACTAGGCAATGACAATATGTGCTTTGTTTATATGGGCACAGCTTTGGTCACCGGTCTGACTGTCTATATTTATTCTCGTTTTGCCCATTTGCCTAGGCGGGTCTTGATTGGCACTATATATAGTGTCTTCTTTCTCAACTTGCTTGGTTTTTATTTTGCCTTACCCGGCGGCGGCAGTCTCATGGCCGGAGTTTTCTGGGTTTGGCTTGATGTCTTTTCAATCATGGGCGTCACTTTGTTCTGGATGTACGCCAATGATGTTTACGACAGCGCCACCGCCCGCACACTCTTTGGCATTATCTCGGCCGGAGGTGGTTTGGGGGCTGTTACCGGTAGTTCAATAACAGTCTCATTGGTGAAAGCCTTGGGCACATACAATATGCTCTTGGTGGCGGCGGCCCTTGTTCTTTCTGCCTTGGCACTTTTCTTGACTCTAGAGAAGACCTCTCGGGCGACTCATATGAGAAGACCGACCATGGAGGTAAAGAGAGCCGATCTCTCAAGATGGGACGAAGTCTTCAAAGCCATACTTGCCAGTCGTTTTCTGCTTTTTCTTTCTTTGCTTGTCTGTTTTGAGCGGATTACCCCCGATTTCATTCAGTATCTCTATAACGATGTGCTGCATAACATGGCCAGCGGCGTTGATGCCATTACCCAACTTGATGCCGGGCTTGAGCGCACAAGGGGGGTAGTTGAATTTGTCGTCGAGCTCTGTTTTGTCTCTCTGATTCTTAAGAAGGCCGGCACCAGGTTTTGTCTTTCTTCTTCGGCTGCGACGATACTGTCGGCGGTGGTCTTATTCGCCTTGGTCGGCAATCCCCTCTTTATTGTCTGCGCCTTTCATTTAGATGAGGGCATGCGTCATGCTTGGTTTAAGTCGGCGAAGGAGCTGACCTATACTGTCACCAGCCGCGATGTTCTCTATAACATCAAGCCAGTTATTGAGATGTTCTTTTATCGATTTGCCCGAGGTTTTGCCGGCTTAGCCATATACTTCACCCAAGTTCTGCATTTAGGCGTGAAAGGGGTTATGGCACTGACTGCTCTTTCTTCTTTCGTATGGCTTTTTGCCGCCTTTGGTTTAACTAGAGAGTTCGAGCGTCTGGAAAAGGAAAAAGCCACCGACTTAGTATCGGAGTCATCAAAAAAGGCGGCGCAAGACGAAAAGAAAGCTACTGTTGAAACGGTAGTCTAAGCCGCGCCAGAGGAAGCACTTCTAGACCGAGCATTTCTAAGAGCTCTGGGTAGAGGTCCACTTCTTTTTCCAGGTGACCGATCATATTTTCTTTCAGGTCGGCTATATGCAAGTAGAGTTCTTCCAGCTCTTGTTTTTTGTGTTTTTCTTTTAAGAGCGCCGACCCTTTGCAAAGCTGAGCAAGCATCCGCCAAATAGTCTCGTTTTCAATGCGATGGGCTTCGACTATGTCTTCGATGAAGTTTTTAGCAGTGTCGTCCTTGCGACCGTTTGCCACCTCTAATAGCATGGGGAAAATGCTGTCGTCTTCTTCTCTGGCATGGGAACCTAGCCTATGACAAAGCATTTCCACTGTGTCGGCTAGTTCTTCGAAAGACTTGTCCTTGATTTGAGGACGCAGACTTTTGACCAGGTCCTTTAGCACAGGAATATTGGCTTCAAGGTAGCTATGGTGCAGTTCTTGTACCAGCTTGATCTTTCTTTCAGTCTCGCTCACTTTGCTCAAAAGAGAAGAGTCGCCGGTTGTTTCCCGACTGGCTTCGCTTTTCTTTTCTGCTTGATCTTGCTCTATTGACGAACTGCTTGAAGACCTGTCTGACGAATAAATTTGAATTGAACTGACCGAATTAGGGTTGATGTTATGGATTCCGCGGCATACCTGACATGGTGTTTTGTCCATGACATTTCCTCGCTGCGATTTCTCTAATTGTACAGTCTTTAATTTGCATATGAAAACACTAAGGTATGTGGGCGGCTCAAACCTATACAATTGGGTTGTTAAGTGGTGGAGATGGTCTCTTTTCAATGGCTAAGTCGCGCGAAGTTAAGTATGTGCCCAGGCAGCCACAAGCTAAGGCTGAAATGCCCAAGCTGCCCGAGATGATTGATTCTCAGAACAAGACCTGCGACCAGGTCTTCTGGGGCGTCCTGATCGGGGGTGAGGCTCTGGCTTTGGTCATGATTTATTTCGGGGGCAAGAATCTAGCCGAGGCTCTCTCTGCTGAGCCTAGCTGGGGGGTCATAACCATGGCTGCCCTCCTCATTATTTTTGGTCTGATTACAGCCATCGGTACATTCAGAGCCAGTTTGGTCATGGCTGTCATGACCGCCGCCCGGACAATGTCCTTTGAGGCTTGCCGTCAGTATTGTATGAAGGCAGTGAAAGCAAGAGCTTTCATTCCCGGTGGAGTAGCCTGGGCGATCCAGACCTTGCTTGAGTTTATGGTGCAAAAGGGCGAATTCGACCAAGTCATTGAAGTGGGTGAGCGCGAATATACTGCCGCTCTAGCCAAAAATCCTAAAGAGTACGGCTTTGGCAGTGTCTGTGCTTGCGTGGGCACGGCTTATTCGATGAAACAAGATTTTCATAAGGCTGTGGACTGGTTAGAGAAGGCGGGCGGTCAGTACAAAGACATGTTTGCCAGTCTGGAAAAGGGCAATAAAACAGCAAAAATACCGGGCGGCGCCGACAATGTTTATTTGCGCTATGCTGAAACGATGCTTGCTCTCAGTGGTTCCTATTTGCGTTTGAATGATAAGCGCAATGCCAAAGAGAAAGTGTCCATGGTCTATGAACTGACCAAAAAAGTGAAAGATGGACCAGAGAAAGAGACTATCTTGAAGCGGGCGCAAGAGATAGGCAAATATCTCAAACACTGGTAGGAATTGGTGAATGAGTCTTTCTCTAGCCCGCAAGTCAAGTTTTTGTCTTTTGCTTCTCTTTCTTTCTTCGCTCTTCTCTTTGCTCTGGTCTATGCCTGGGCGGGCTGAAACTATTCAAGGCGGCATCAGCCATGCCGAGTATATGCCGCCTCTTTCTTCTCAGCAAAGCTTTGGTCAACAGAGTCCTTATCAACAGAGTGCTTATCCGGGGCAACTTCTAAGTTCTTCGGCGACACGCTACGGTCAGCAGTACTACCAGCCCAAGCTGCAAAAGTATGTGGAATGGTTCCAGATACCTAATTGGATGGCCGGCACTTGGTCTAAGCAAGGTGACATGACCCTCTCGGCTACAGACTTGAACACCGGCTATAGATCTAATCAGCAAAGCTGGGTTGATAATCGTATGGTGGTCACTTTTGGTCACCAGGTAGATAAGCAAGGTGGCATCTGGCAGGCCAATGTCTTGCCCGCTGAGACTGATTCGATGTCGGGCTCGAAGATGGTTCGCTTTATGGCTGTTTCAAGGCGTCTGGAAGCCGCAGACCAGTCTGGATTAGTCACCCGCACTCATTATGTGATCACCGAAACTTCGGCAGGCACAGGGCAGATAGCTGATCAGTTTCAGCAAGAGTCGCTCAACCACTATGGCATTTTGCAAGATGGCGAACTAATCAATCGCAGCTCCAATAGGGTTTTTAGCTATGCCGGACGACCTATGCGTGACGGCAATTTAGAAAGTCGCTTCAATAGAGTGGCAGCCTTTAGTCCACGCACAGAACTCGATGGTTTTGACCTGGTTGCCAGTTTCAAGCAATATCTCAACTCAATTGGCCGAGGCGATTTGGCTCCTTAGGCTGGCTAAATTGTCTATCTCGATCGGCTGATAAGTTTTGGAGCTAAGAAAATTTTTGCTCCTCTTGGGTTCCTGTCGGTTCAGGCAAAATAGCTGGGGTTAATTCTGCTTGACAAGATGCTGTTTTCGATAAATCTTCTTCTGGTATTTGCTAATATTTTTCTCAGAGGGGGGTCCTGACACCATCCATTACTCAGTCTTAAAAACCAAGACTTTCCAGGGCTGGCCCCTCACCAACTAACTAACAAGTGCTCAATATGCTCGACTATAGCAATGACAGTGAAATTGACTTTTTATTCTTTTCTGCTTGCTACTAAATTAAGATTGTCGAGATGAATGAACTAGATGTCCGTCACCTTCTCTATCAAACCGAAATAAGGCGTGTTCTAGCCGGTAATCCTGGTCATAGGGTGGTCGATGAGCTTGAACTGGCTCGCGGTGAAGTGCGGGTCGACGTGGCGGTGATAGGCGATATTTTGCATGGCTATGAAATCAAAAGCGCCCGCGATAATTTAGTGCGCTTGCCCAGGCAGCGAGATTTTTACGGCAAAGTCTTTGAGAAAATGACTCTAGTTGCCGATGAAAAACATGTGGAAGAGGCTGTAAAGATTGTCCCGGCCAAATGGGGGCTGATTTCGGTAGGGCTGCGCGACGGCAAACCTTATGCCGATGAAATTTGGCCCGCCAGGCTCAATAACGAAGCACTCGATGCTTTGGCCATTGCCCAGTTGCTCTGGAGAGAAGAAGCGATCGAGCTGATGGAGTATTTTGATCTTGACCGGGGCTTGCGCAATAAGCCTCGCAAGATTCTCTGGCAGACTCTGGCTAGTAAACTAACTATAAAAGAGCTGAAAACCTTCGTTTGTTATAAGCTGCGTACTCGCAAAGACTGGAAACTACCGAAAAGAGTCTTTGCTCACTGAAATCAGAGACTTGGCTTTCTAAGAGCAAATTCTGATTATTTTGAGCGCAGTCTATAGCCGATTCTAGGGATATTCTCGATTACCGAGTTGTTCTCATCACCTTCATCAAGTGCTTTACGCAGTCTTTTGATGGCAGTGCGCAGAGCATCAGTTCCGGTTTCGGCATCGCTGTTCCAAACTCGCATCATCAGTGCTTCGGTGCTGTAGACCTTGTCCGGATTTTTCATGAAAAACTCTAAGAGCGAGAAGTCTTTCGGCAATAGATGCAGCTCTTGCCCGCCTTTGGTAATTGTATGCTTTATGGGATCCAACTCGATATCTCTTACTTTTATGGTTGATGAAGCCATCATCGAGGGGCGTCTCATCAGAGCTCGCAGTCTTGCCGAGAGTTCTTTCATGCTAAAGGGCTTGGTCAGATAATCATCAGCACCGGCTTCAAACCCTTCTTCTTTGCTGTCTATAGTGCCTTTGCCGGTGAGCATCAAGACCGGTGTCATGCCTTTCATATTACGGTAGCGTCGCAATATTTCCACTCCATCCATGCCCGGCAACTGCCAGTCTAGAATGATCAGGTCATATTCACCTTGTCTCAGATATTCCCAGCCAAGGGCACCGTCATGGACTATCTCAAGGCTGAAATTCTCAGCCTGAAGCCATTCTCTCACCATCGAACTGAGATCTTTATCGTCTTCAACGTATAGTATTTTGGGCATAGAAAATTTTGGGCATCTTTCCGTCTGATTATTCAGCAATACCCATCAATATAAATCATAGGCGCTAAACTATACAGGTGCCTTGCAAAGGGAAACTTAAATTGAGACTGTCTCTGACGGCAAAAGCTCTCATTCTAATTTCAGTGCCGCTGCTCTTTGAAGTTGGTTCCGCCTGGCTCTTGCTCGATTTGCAGAAACAGGCCGAAGAAGAGGCTGAACGAGCAAATCGCTCCCGCGCGGTTTCAGATCAGATCAATCAGATATCACGCAATATATACGAAGTTTGGAATACAGTTTCTTCCGCTTCGCGTGGCACTTGGCTTAGCAGTTCCTTCCTCAGCCAGAGCTATAAAAAGACCTTCAATGGACTGAGAGAGCAGTACACCTATTTGATTAACCTCTCGGGAAAGAATGAGAAATTGGTCAAATGTGCCAAAGAAGCGATGGCTGCTATTGATGAAGCCGAGGCTCTGCTTGATAAGAATTGCCTTGATTTGCGAGCCGGCAAAGTAGAAGAAGTTTTTGCCAATCACAAAGACAAAGAGAAGCAACTGAAGCAACTTTATAAGCAGATGCTCTCACAGGAATTTTTCCTGGTTGAGCATGAAGAAGAAGAATTTCTCAAGAATTCGCCTGTGCGCTTGCGTGAGTACCGGCAGCGCACAATCAGCATATTTGTTGTGGCAATGGCTGCCCATGTCGTTTTTAGCGTTATTTTGGTTGTCTTTTTGGTGGGTAGGGTGACCAGTCGATTGGGCTATCTCGGCCGTGAGGTCTCTAAACTTGGTACGGGTAGGCCGCTTCTTCCTCTTAGCGGCGGTGATGAAATAGCTTCTCTATCGAGAGCCCTTTCTACAATGGCCACCGAACTCAATGCCCTTTTGCGCAAGCAGGGGGCGATTGTCAATAATGCCCGTGATACCATTTGCGCCATCGATGATAAGGGTTGCTTCCTTTCTATTAATCCAGCCGGTGAAGAACTCTTTGGTCTCTATAGTGATGAACTTATCGCTTCTCGCTTTATCGAGTATCTGCATCAGGCTGATAAAGAAATTGCTCTTGCCTGGTATCAGGGGCTCAAGAGCAAAAGTGAGAAAAGTAGGGGCACCGAAGGTAATACCGTTGAACTGAGGCTCTATCGCCGCACCGGCAATAAAGCCGGCAATATTGCAGCAAAGGGCTCGGCTGAACCGCTCACTACACTTTGGAGTGGTCAGTGGTCGGAGGCTGATCGCTCTTTGTTTTGTGTTATTCACGATATCAGTGAGCGTAAAGAGCTGGAGAAAGCCAAACAAGAGTTTACTGCCATGCTCACTCACGATCTGCGTTCACCTCTAGCCACCATCAGAGGTCTGCTTGAGCTTTTGCAAGCCGGTCGTTTGGGCGCGCTTAGCGATCGTGGTCGCGAACTTGTGGAAATGGCCGATCGCAATAGCACACGTATGATGAATCTTATTAACGACTTACTCGATATCGAGAAAATCAATTCCGGTACCATGCCTCTAGAGATAGAAGAGGTCGCCGTCAGTGATCTTTTCCAAGAGGTGGAATTGAGTCTGGGTCAGTGGATGAAAGAAAGTCGTATCGCCTTGAAGATAAATCAGACTAGTTATAAGGTTTTTGCCGATCGAGATAAACTGAGTCGGGTTCTTTTCAATCTTGTCTCCAACGCCGTTAAGTTTTCTGAGCCAGGCTCTAGAGTTACGCTCAGCGCCATGCCTGAAGGTGAATATATAAAGATTAGCGTCACCGATCAGGGACCCGGTATTCCTGCCGATAAGCTTGATTCAATTTTTGAACGATTTGCCCAAGCCAGTTCTGCCGACCATAAAGAAAAAGGGGGCTCGGGACTGGGCCTGGCGATTTGCCGGGCTATCGTTAATCTCCATGGCGGTAAAATCTGGGCGCAAAGTACGGCTGGTCTTGGCTCTACCTTCAATTTCACTGTTTTAGCCGCTATATAGACTTTATATAAAATCGGCAAAGAAAAAGGTTGACTACCATACGGCTGTATGGTTTAATTTCTTCATCGGGGAAATGCAGTTTTTAACTAGATAGAAAGGAGGCTATAGCGCCAGCTATGGTCCAGGTCGGTGTCGCTAATTTAAGAAAAGAACTGGAACAGTTGTTCCCAGGAAAGTGGCTTTCTCCCGGAGAGAGTGCGAGGGCTCTCAAAACCGGGTTGAGCTTTCTGGATGTTCTCAGTCCTGCTCTTGTTAGAAGACATTTGACCGAATGGTTTGGTTCGTCATCTTCAGGAAAAACATCGGTCTTAAGAACCCTTTGCTCTAGATGGTGTGCGTCCGGTCTGAATATCGTTTATATCGACACTTTTGACAGGCTGCTCGCATCCGACTGGTGTGATGTTGGTAACAAGAATGAAGGAAGATTCTGGGTCTTGAGAGGTGGGGTAACCATACCGGAGAGAGAGGCTGGATTAGATTATACGAAGAATGCACTCTGGGCCTGTGAGCAATTGATTCGCTCTCAAGCTTTTGATGTGGTCATTCTCGATCTGGCGGAAAGGGGAGTCATCACAAGCAGTGTTCATGCAAGACTTAAGAGGTCCTTGGAGAGATCCAACACTTCTTTGATTGTGCTTCGGGATGATGACTCCCTTTCATCCGATTCAGAGATGGGCAAGTTTTCATCGCCTGTTTCTTCTGCAGCAGGCAGAGTTGATTTTGGTTTTGTAGAGCCGGTGCGTATTGAGTATGGTGTCGACGGTCCGGTATCTATTACTCCCACTATTCGCAGTACTATCGCGCGGGCGATTCTTCGAGCTGGAATGGGAGTTAGTGGTGGGGGTAAGAGTCTGGAGGTGAGTGTCTCTCCTTATGTCTCGAATCGCTTGTTTACGCATCCCCCGGTTCCCGATCGTCGTACATCAAAAAAGAGATGAGTTGAAAGATCGTCCTTTTGTTCTTCTTTCTTCATCGCAAGAAAATTTAAATATTGGTCGCTGTAAGGTCTTGCTTTGCTCCGCTTCGGCTAGCAAAGCCGGTGTTGAGCCGTCTATGACTTTTACCGAGGCTAGGGCTGTTTGTTCGCAATTGATCTGGAGGGCTTATGATGACAAGTTATACAAGAGTGCGCAGAAGAAATTGGCGGGAGAACTCATTGCACTATCACCAAGGATCGGTTGCGCTGAGCCTGGTATCTTCTTCCTCGATGCTCAGGGACTTGATCACTTGGGCGGCGAAGGCAAGCTTTGCCGAGATTTACTTAAGTTGGCTAGTCGTAATGGTTTTGTTGACGGGCGTGTCGGCATCGCTGGTTGCGCTTTTACTGCAAGGATAGCCAGCAGTTCGCTCAAGAAGCGATGGACAATTGTTCCGGCTGGTCAAGACCGCGACTTTATGGCGCCTTTGCCGGTTAGTCTTTTGCCTCTCTCGGCCGAATCCCTGGCTAATCTTGAGGCTCTGGGTATTAAAACAATTGCTCAGATGCTTGCTCTTCCCAAGGTTTCTTACGAAGGACGATTTTCTTCTGATGTTATCTCGGCTTACGAGTTAGCCAGTGCCGCAGATCCTTTCTCTCCATCTTTACCTTTGGTCGAGAAAAGTTTTGATGTTTTTTTCGATATCGGCTCTGCTCTAGATTCGCTCAAAGAAACTCTCTTCATCTTAAAAAGCATGCTCGATAAGCTTTCTGCCGAGCTTCTCAAAGAAGGACTGTCTGCCGATGAACTTACTTTGCGATTTTATAATGACAATGATCTGTTTGACGAGAGAGCGATCAAGCTGCTTCGATCATCAGTAAATAGTCGATTTCTTCTTGATGTTGTGCGCTTATCGCTTGAGTCAAAACCTCTCAAACGCGAGTTTACAGCAATCAGGCTGATTGTTTCACGCTTTAGTCGTGAGGCTTTTGAACAGATTCACACTAAATTGGGCTCGTCTCGAAATAGTGAAAAGGAGGTCAATGATAATTCTGTTTTACTTCTGATGCAAAGATTATCCTCTCGCCTTGGCGAAACCGCTCTGGTTAAGCCTCTGGCTTCAGATGGTCATTTGATTGAAAATTCAGGCTTCTGGCAGCCGGTCTTGAGCCGAGCCCTGCCTTCTGAATTCCTACCGGTTGATAGTGCGTATGTCGATAAGTGTCTTGGTACACCTGGAAAGGATAACTTGATGCCTGGTCTTGTGCTTAAGCGTCATGTGCCGGCTATGCCGGTTTTTGTCAGTAGTGTCAAAGGAGATAGTGATTCTGCTCTTTCGGCTTCTCATAGTGTTCCTACTGCCGTTACTTATAAGGGGCAGTGGTATCAAATTAGTCGTGTCACTATGCCTGAGCGTATTTCGGGCTTATGGTGGGAAGTGCCGGTGCGCAAGTCTTATTATGTAGCTTTGCTTGACAAGCTTTCTAGAAGAAAGCCTAGCCGATCTACGCCAGATAAGAAGTCGGACTTACCTGCTTTTATGACTGTTCTTTTGGTCTTTGATCACCAAGAACAGTCCTGGTATGTGGAGGGTGTTTTCGATTGATATGGCTTCTCTCGACTATGCTGAACTTCACTGTCATTCGGCTTTTTCTTTTCTCTCGGGGGCAAATCAACCTGAAACCCTGGTGGAAAGAGCGAGAGAAGTTGGTCTTTATGCTCTGGCTTTAACCGATACTTTAGATCTTGGTGGGATTCCTCGTTTTGGACAGTCCGCCCGTGAAGCCGGTATTGCCGGTATTATCGGGGCTGAACTGATTATGGAGGACGAGTTTCAGCTGGTTTTGTTGGCTTGCGATTTGACTGGCTATAGCAATATCTCTTCTCTAATCAGTAAGTCACGTATGAATAACGAGCGCGGTGAAGCGAGGGTCAAGTATGAGGATTTATTTGCAAACTCGGATGGCTTGATTGTTCTTTCCGGCGACGAGAATGGCGCTATTGCCAGCGCCTTGCATAGAGGTGAAGAAACTCGTGCTGTTAAGTATCTGCGTAGACTGAAGGAGGTATTCGCCAGTCGCTTTTATATTGAGGTCTGTAATCACCATTTAGCCCAGGAGAGCCGAGTGGCCAGGCGCTTGATTGAGATGGCTGTTTCTAGTGGGGTGAATTGGGTTGTTGCTAATTCGGCCTTCTATGCAAGACCGGCTGATCGCATTATTCATGACGCTCTTGTTTGTTTGAAACATAGAGTCACTCTTGATAAAGCCGGTAGACGCTTGCGCCCTAACGGCAGTTGGTATATAAGATCCCCCGAAGAGATGCTTGCTATATGGCGGGAAGATCTTACCGGTATCAAGAATTCACTGCTTATTGCCGATCAATGTCGATTTCGATTAGGCTGGCTTGATCCGCCTTTGCCCGATTATCATATGTCTGAGCAGATTGCCGCTAGCATTACCGATGCTCCGCCTTCACTTGCGTCGATGAATTATAGCGAGCTTCTGCGTTATCTGGTCTTTCGTGGTGCCGCAGAGCGCTACGGTGAACTGGCCTCTTCTTCTGTGCACTTCAAGCAACTAGAGCATGAGTTGGCTTTGATCAACAGTCTCAAGTTGGCACCCTACTTTCTCATTATGTGGGATATCGTGCGTTTTGCTCAGTTGCGCGGTATCGCCGTACAAGGTCGTGGTTCGGCCGCTAATTCCGCTGTTTGTTATTGTTTGAAGATTACAGCTGTTGATCCTATTGCCATGGATTTGCTCTTTGAGCGATTTTTGTCGGAGGGGCGCAGTGAACCTCCTGATATTGATTTGGATATTGCCCACCATGAACGAGAGCAGGTTCTGCAATATGTTTATAACAAATATGGTCGTGCCCATGCCGCCATGGTCTGTGAAGTGATTACCTATAGGGGACGGTCGGCGGTAAGAGATGCTGCCTTTGTTTTGGGTTTCTCGCAGGAACAGGCAGATATGCTGGCTTCTCTCGCCGGTCATAGTGAAGCCCGCGGTGCCGCTGCCCGTTTAGCCGGCAGTGAAGGTGATCTCCTTTCGCCTCTAGGTTTCGCTCCTGAGGATAGACGTATACAGCTGCTTGTCAAGATTGTTTCTGGTTTACATCAACTGCCCAGGCACCGTTCCATTCATGTGGGCGGTTTTGTCCTTTCCGCCCGTCCGGTATCAGAAGTGGTGCCGATTGAACCGGCTTCGATGGCTGATCGCACCGTTATTCAGTGGGATAAGGACGACCTCGATCTGGTTGGTTTGATCAAAATAGATCTGCTTGGTTTGGGCATGCTCACTATGATTCAAGAAGCCTTGAGGCTTTTGCAGAGTCATCGTGGTATCACCCTTGATATCGGCAAGCTCGATATGAAAGATGCTTCAATCTATGCCATGCTTCAGAAAGCAGATACAGTCGGGGTGTTTCAAGTTGAGTCGCGGGCTCAAATGAATATTTTACCCAAGCTTAAGCCGGTTTGTTTTTACGACATCATTGTTTCTATTGCCATAGTCCGACCCGGTCCCATACAGGGCAATATTATTCATCCTTATTTGCGCCGCCGTCAGGGGCTTGAGCCGGTTCGCTATTTACACCCCAGTCTCGAACCGATCTTGAAGCGTACCCTGGGGGTGCCGCTTTTTCAGGAACAGGGTATGAAATTGGCGGTAATTGCTGCTGGTTTTACCGCCTCTCAAGCTGATCAGTTGCGGAAAGTGATGAGTCATAAACGCTCGGTTGAGAAGATGGCACAGCTTTGTCATGCTCTAGCCGAAGGTATGGCTGGACGTGGCTTTAGCCAGGAGGCTATTGAGACGGTTACACATCAGTTGCGGGCTTTTGCCAGTTATGGCTTTCCCGAGAGTCATGCCGCTTCTTTTTCTTTGCTTGTCTATGCCTCGGCTTATCTGAAACGTTATTTCCCTGCCGAATTTTATTGTGCCATGTTGAATGCACAACCGATGGGCTTCTATAGTCCATCTTCTTTGATAGGCGATGCCAGGCGGCATGGTGTTGTGGTCTTGCCGGCTGATCTGGCTTTTAGCAGTTGGAATTGTACCCTTGAACCAATTCTCAGTGCCTCTCCCGATAAAAAAGAATTTGAACAAATCTCTGAACAGACCTCTGGGCAAGAAACTGCAGCCGCTCACCTCTTGTCTCGATCAGTTTCAGCAGAGCCCGCAGCCACAGTCTTTGCCTTAAGGCTGGGTTTGCGATTTATAGACGGACTGGGTAGTCGTTCAGCTGTGCTTTTGGAAGCAGCCCTAAAGCAGGGACCTTTTAAAAGTCTAGCCGATGTCGTTGAGAGAAGCGGCTTTTCCGCCGCCGAATTAAAAATATTAGCCCGAGCCGGTGCCTTTGAGACTTTCGTAAAAGGAAGGCGACAGGCGCTCTGGCAAGTACTTTCTCTCTTGAGTCCGCGTCCGGCTACTCCTTTACTAGATTATTTGACTGGTTGCGCCAATAGTACCGATAGCGAAGTAGAACTGCCTGATATGACCGAGATTGAAAATGTCATAGCCGACTATAGTACTGCTGGATTGACCACTGGCGCTCATCCTATGACTTTCTATCGCGCCTGGTGTCGAAAGCGTTCGATAGTCAGTTGTCTTGGTTTACGAAACGGCATAGATGGAGACGAAGTGGAAGTAGCCGGTGGTGTGATTTGCAGACAGCGACCGGAAACAGCTAAAGGCTTTGTTTTTCTTACTCTGGAAGACGAGAGCGGTATGGCTAATGTGGTGGTCAACCCTAAGGTTTTTGAAGTCTATCGCCGCCTTATCCTTGATAATCCTTATTTGAGAGTGCGTGGGCGGCTGCAATTAGAGCAGGGGGTCTGCAATGTTATTGCTAAACATTTTGATGTACTGCCTGCCCTTAAGGATTCTGGCGTAGCTTCGACTGAATGCGCAACTTCTGACGAGGCGGCAGCACATAGCCGAGGTCGCTCTCAATCCGCCTCTCAAAATGCCGTAGAGTTGACTTCTCGGAATTTTCGATAGAAAAAGAATAGAGACCGCAAAGAATGACAGGCAAAGCAAAGAGCATATACCAGGTGAAGCTCTTCGGTCTTGGACTATTGACCAGAAGTTTGCAGCCAAGCAAGTGCCAGAGTACGAAATAGACAGGCAATGTTATGCAGAAAGGCTTCATCATCTCAGAGGCGGTCAAACCCATAAAGCCCCCTCTTTGGGCAAAACTTGTAAATTGAAAGAGATTCTCCGACACTAGAAAGTGTAAGAACAAAACTATCAAATAGGGCGACAGAAGATAAAAAGCTATGCTAGCCGGTAAAGACAATTTGCTCTCAGTGACTCTTTCTGAGGCAATCAACTTTGAATTGGAGAGATAGTCTTGGCTGCAAATGCCTTTGCGCGATGGAATGAAGAGATCGAGCAAACCTATGGCGGCAGTAGCATAACGCAAAAGAACTGTATAGAAAGAGATCTTCTTATTTTCCAGGTAGTCATCTTCTTGCAATCTTTTCCGCTCGAAATTTTCTTCCACCAGTTTGAGATTGCTGACAAGCATGCCGGGGGTGGCTCTCAGCTTACTTCTTAGAAAGATCAAGTCATATATAAAATTGCCCAGCGATACTAAGACGCAGGAAAGCAATAAGGCCAATTCACTGGAGAAGTGAACATAGACCGAGGAAGCGAGCTTGCCCTGGTTGAGAGTAAGAAAGTTTTGGAAGCGCATGACCTCATCTAGATCGATCATGCTGAAAGCAAGCAATACCACAAGAAGAGGCAAGGTGAAAAAGACGCAGGAATCTAAATAGATAATACCGAACAAGAAAAGCAGAAAGGTGGCGGGAACGCTGAGCAAGTGGCCAAGATTGGTCTGATAGAAATGGAAGGCAAAGTAGTCGTGGACGAATTCACCACTGGCAAAAACAGTTAAGTAAAGTATAGGTGCCAAGAGCGTTGCCTTGATGAGAGCGTCGATTGTGCTTGCCTTTACTCTTTGGTTGAGCGGGGCTGGCGGTAGCTCGGGCTTTTCCTGCTTGTCTTTTCCGAGGTTGGCGAAATCAGATTTTACTTCATCGATTGACTGATAACGAGATTCAATATCTTTAGCGAGCAGCTTGCTGAAAAAATAGTTGAGATCCTCCAGTAAATTTTCTGGCATTTCATCCTTGAGCATGCCTGCTGAGATTTCAGGTACAGGCGCTTCGAGATGATCAACTAAAACTTTGATGCCGTTTTTACTATTATAAGGCGGTGCTCCGGTCAAGCATTCAAACAATAGGCAACCCAGTGAATAGATATCGCTGCGGCGGTCTGTCTTTTCGCCGCGACATTGTTCGGGGCTCATATAAAGCGGACTGCCGAAGAAGTCACCGGTGCTGGTCAGTTTTTGCGAAACACCGGCGGCGGCACCATCTATACCGGCAATGCCAAAGTCGACTATCTTGACTGTATTGCTTTCTCTTTCAATGAGAATATTTGATGGTTTCAAATCTCTATGAATGATGCCTTGGCTATGAATAAAGCTTAGGACATCAACTAGACCATCAAAGATTGGCTTTAGCTCGCTCAAACTGAGCTTACCTTCGCGATTGAGCTTGTAAGACAGCGAGCGTCCCTCGACAAAGTCCATCACTATATATGGTGATGCTTCTTCGTTTGCTTCGTTGCCAAATTCGCGTACATTAACAAGACCGGCATGTAAATGAGACAGCTTCATGAGAGTGGCTTCTCTGTTGAATCTTTCGCCGGCAGAGGCACTACCCCAAAGACTTTCTTTCATTATTTTTAGTGCCACTCTTTCACCGCTTTGGCTATCTGTGGCTTCATAGACGGTGCCCATACCACCCTGGCCAATTAGTCTGGTCGGGACATATCTATTGGCTTTTAGTTTGATAGACTCTAGCTGTAAGTTCATACTTTATTTTCCTGCTAGATTTATTTTCCGGCTAGAGGGCTGATTAGGTTGAAGAAGATCAATATGGGGATCAATCCATAAAAGAGAAACTTGAAAATTACCGAGCTGATGCCGTTTCGGTCTTTACTGCGTAAAGAAGAAATTGTGTCCATGCAGGCGAGCATTTGCCAGCCTATGAGGAGTTGCAAAATCAAAATCGAACCGGGCACCTTGAGCAGATGTATCACTCTTTGCCGGTCGATGAGAAATTCAATAAAGAGAAAGAGGTAGGGCATTATGAACATTGCCAAAAGACTTAAGGTAAAGGGCAAGGGTGCCTTGCCTTTATCAAAGACTACCCGGTTGTCTGTCAGTCTTTCGGTCATTGCCGCCCAGTCGAAGGCAGAATTGCCCTGCAGGGGCGGATGAGAAAAGAAGACTCGAAAAGAATCGCGCGCTCTTTGAAAATGTCTGGCTGTAGCTTCGAGAAAGTCCATGGTCTTGCCTTCTTTGTCGAGGGTCTTGAGACCAAGAAAGGCTTTGCCGATGGTGCATTGCATGGCGCTTGACTCTAAAACAGCGTCGTAGAGCCAGCTATAAACGGCAATGAAACTAAGACCCCAGATAACTGTGTAGGGGAAGTTGAGAGTGGCGTGCAAAAGACAATTGAAGAAGACAAAGAAAATTAGAATCGGCACTAGAGCCGCTGTGAGAGATTCGAGCAGACAAATGAGCGAGAGCGCCAAGATAATTGAAATTTGTGGATATTGTTCAGCAAAATGATTGAGGTCGGTTGCCGGCAGGGCTACAAAGATAAGCGGCACCACCACCAAGACCTTGAACAAACCGTCGAGAAGTTGGGCTCTGACTCTTGCTTGACGCAGTCTTTCTGTTTCACAAACGGTATGTTCCGGCAATTTGCCGGCTTCTATGCTTTCTAGGTCTTCTTTGAACTGGGCGGCGGTTTGAAAGCGTTCAGCTGGATTTTTGCTCAAAGCTTTCAAGACAACACTATTGATAAAGCCTGTCAGTTCGGGTCGAGACTTGATTTCTTTGATCAAGGGCGGATTTTCTTTGAGCTGACTGAGAATTATTTTGACGCCAATTTTGCCGTCAAAAGGTGGTTTACCCGAGAGCATTTCATAGAGAATAATGCCGAGCGAATAAATATCACTAAGGGCATCGGCTTTCTCTCCTTGGCACATTTCAGGGCTCATATAATGAGGGCTGCCAAAGAACTCACCGGTGGCTGTGAATGTACAGGTCTCCTTTTCCGGGTCGAGCAGAACTGCTGCTATACCAAAGTCGACAACTTTCACTTCATAGTTTTGGTCAGAGTTTCGCACAATAAGTAGATTGGCCGGCTTAAGGTCTCTGTGCACCACTTGTGCTCGATGGGCATATGCGATGGCAGACAAAATCTGTTTGAAAATTTTGGCACTAAGCTCAAAGTCTAACGCCCCTTCTCTTTCTATCAGGTCGGCGAGACTTTCACCTTCGACAAATTCCATCAATATATGGGGATAGAGTGTTTCTTCTCCCTCAAAAAGAAAGCTTTTGTCATAGGTTCTGACAATATTTGGGTGCTCTAGTTTTATCGAACTCGCTTCTTCTTTTAGAAAGCGTGCCAAGGCTTCTTCACTGTTCAGCAGTTTATCGTTGAGCAATTTGACGGCATAGATTTGGCCATCATGCACAGCCTTCACTTTATAAACAGTGCCCATGCCGCCGACGGCAATGCGTGTCAGGGGCTCATAATGCTTCAATAAATCATGGGGGAAATTTGTCTCGCCATGACCGGACCCGCTTGCTAGAACAAGGCTGGGTGATTTAAAGCCGGAAGAGCCGGTGTCGAGCATTGGTGACCGCTGGGAATAGACCACGCAGTTAACCTGCCTTTTAGAAAACCGATAGATGGTTGTGGCATAACTATAGGCTTAACATGCTGCTTGACAACCGGCAAGTAGGAAAAACCCTAGGATTGACCAAGTGAAGTGAAATCTTTACTATTCCTGCTCTATGTTTCTTTGAAGATTATCTGATTGTCTTCGAATTTTTCTATCACCGCCAGCGAATGAATGCGGGTCAAGGGTAGATTCAACTCATCGGCTAGTTCGATCAGGGCTTGGCGTCCACCTTCAAAAGACTTTTCGATTACTGCACCAATGCCGACCAGGTTGGCACCGCTAGTTTTCACCAGTTTGACCAAGGCTTTGATAGTCCGGGCGCTGGCTAGAAAGTCGTCGATGATCAAAACAGAGTCATCTGGGCTCAGATATTCGGGCGAAACAATAAGCTCCACCACCTTACCGTGGGTATGGGAAGGGGCTGATTCTTTATAGGGGTTTTCGGCCATGGTCACAGGTTTATTCTTTCGGGCAAAAACCAAGGGCACTTCCAGGGCCAGGGCTGCCGATAGCGCAGGGGCTATACCGGAAGTTTCGGCGGTGAGAATTCTGGTTGTGCCAAGCCCGGCAAAATGTCGGGCAAACTCTTCACCTATTTCTTTCATGAGCTTGGGGTCAATTTGATGATTCATGAAAGAATCAACTTTCAATATACCTTTGCCTAGGTATTTACCTTCTCTTTTGATTTTGTCTTTAAGTGCCTGCACCTTATTTTCCTTATTTACTTACCAATATAAAAGCCCGGCAATTTTTCCTTGAGAAATTCAATCTCAAATTTTTCCGGTTTGTATTCTTTGGTCTGACTGTCGGCCATTTTCTCCTGGGCGGCGGCTTCCTTGCCTTCCAGCTTGTCTATAATGGCTAGATGAAATAGAGCCGCTGAACGTGCCTGTTTGTCGCCGAGACATTTTTCCAGATCAGCGCGGGCTTTAGCGTAATTGCCGGTGATTATATTGTAAGTACCCCTGGTATCGTAGGCGGTGAGCAGACCGCCATCAATTTTCAACGACTTGCTGATGGCTTTGTCGGCTCTTTCCAAAGATTGTGGATCTTTGAAAAAGTTCAAAGAGTACCAGGCTAAGTTATTGAGCGCCATAGCGTCTCTAGGAGCAAGTTTTACAAGTCTTTCTTGCACTTCTATGGCTTTGCTAAAGTTGTTCATGCGGGCTTGCAATAGAGAATAAAGCTTTAGACATTCTTGATTGTTCGGTTCTTTGCTTAAAACATAAGAGAGATCTTTGTCGGCTTTTTCAAAGCGCTCCAATTCAATCAGGGCCTGTCCTCTGGCTGAAAGCAGGCTGAGGTCGTCAGGGAATTTCTGCAAGCCGTCCTCGACCTTGCTTAGACCGTGGAGAAATTTCTTCTCTCTCAATAGCTGTGAAGCTTCTTTTCTAATCAAGAATTTTTCTACTTGCTCATTGTTTTCGAGCCGTTTTCCGGCTAGCTCGGTGAGCAGGGGGCACAATGAAATAAGGGCGGCCGCTGCTGCCACAGTAAAGCGCCAGTTCTTGGAACCTTGGCGGCTGGCTTTGTCTCCGGCAGTTAGCAAGAGAGCCGCTAATATGCCGGTGAAGAAACCGGCTAAGTGGGCGGCATTATCCATAAATTCGCTTGTCAGACCAAGCAAAAAGCCGTAAAAGAGAAAAATAAGAAGCAGAACTATCTGGGCTTTGGATACTCTCTCCAAAAGGATGGCTTTTTCTCTTTTGAGCCATGAAACAGTTATATAAGCGCCAAGTACTCCGGCTATGGCAGCCGATGCACCCACTGAAGTTCTCAGTGGGTCAAAGAGAATACTGGTCAAGCCTCCCAGGATGCTTGCCAAAATATAGATGAAAATATAGCGATTCTTGCCAAGCGCTGCCTCGGCCAGAGGACCGAACTCATAAAGAAAATAAGCATTACAGAGAAGGTGAAGAATGCTTGCGTGCAAAAAGGAATAGGTCAATAGCCGGTAATATTCCTTTTCACTGATTGTCAGTGGACCGAAGTTGGCGCCGGCTTTGATAAGCAGGTCGCCGTTCATGGCGAAGAAGTTTAGGTCACCGAGATTGAGTAAAACGATATAGAGGACAATAAGAATAAGCGCCATCGAAAAGGAGAAGCTTTTGGCTCGACTTCTAATCAATTCGGCTTGCATTTCTTTGGTGCTGTTCATTGAATGACTATTCTACTCTGGTTGATCCTGTAGAATTTGGAAAATTTGGTTGGAGAACCGGGGAAGTCAATATGAATATCCTTGTTGCTTTGGATGCTTCTGAAAGTTCGGATAGAGCGATTGAATTTATTCAACAGCGGCCCTGGTTGGATAAAGACCATTTCTTGATAATCAGTGTAGTCGAGGCAGACAAAGCCGATGTCAGTATGGCCTCTGCTTTGACAAAGACCAGCGAAGCCTTTTTTGGTGACTGTGAGAAAATTTTGACTAAGGCCAGAGACTCAGTGAGAGCCGCTCTGCCTCGCAATAAAGTCGAAACGCGCATACTGACCGGACCGGTCAAAGATACTATAATCGATTGCGCTCGCGACTTTGCTGCCGACTTGATTGTGATGGGCTCGCAGGGGCGGCGCGGTATCAATCGGTTTATCATCGGTAGTGTGGCTGAAGCGGTTTTGCGTGGTGCACCGTGTTCGGTGCAAATTATCCGCAAAAAAGAATAAACAAGAAAGAAAAAACAAAAATATCTCAATAAGAGGATCTGACCAGTGAGAGTAATGCTTGCCATCGATGGTTCTGAATGTTCCAAGAATGCTCTGGATCATGTGGCTAAGCGCCCTTGGCGCAAGGAAGATTGTTTTTTGATAGCGCATGTTGTCGAACCAATGCCGGTTGATATAGGAATAGCTTATGTGCCTAATGCCTATAGTCAAACTGATGGAGCTGTTGCCGAAGCTGCTAATGCCCTTGTGGCCGCGGCTCTGAAAGAGCTAAGAGAGGCTTTGCCTGAAGCCACTCTTGAGAGCCGCGTTGCTTTTGGTATGGTGAAAGCCGAACTGGTTGGCATAGCCAAGGAATGGCATGCCGACTTGATGGTGATGGGTAGTCATGGACGCAAAGGCTTCAATCGTCTGCTCTTGGGCTCGGTGGCCGAAGAAGTGATGAAAGCAGCGCCTTGCTCAGTCGAGATAGTCAAACAGCACTGAGGCTGTGCTAGATATAGCTTGCAAAAGAAACGAGAGAGTCCTGGCTTGTCACTCTCTCGTTTCTTCTATATTTGTTCGCAACCTTATTGCATCGTATAGGCAGGCATACCCGAGCTCATTTCGGGGGTCAATTCAGAAGGGACTGAGTCCATCTGTTCAAATTCCAGTTCAGCCTCTTCTTGAGTAGGTCCAAGGCGTTTCTTTGTTTTGCAGTTTTTGTAGAGTTCTGCACCCAGTTTCTTTAGGGCATAGAGAATGCCGGTTAGCTCTTTGCCGCTGTCTGTCAGCGAATATTCGACACGGGGCGGCACTTCGGCAAAAGTAGCGCGAGATACCAGACCCAGCTCGGTGAGCTTTCGCAGCCTTTGACAGAGTGTTTTGGCACTGACACCTTTTAGGTCTTTGAGTAGCTGTGTAGTACGTTTGGGACCGGTTGCGAGATCAATAAGAATTTCAGAAGTCCAGCGCGGGCTCAAAACCGAAAGACCGAAATCAATTAGTCTGGCATCGTCTTTTCCTAAATTGTTCATATATTCTCCTGAACTCCTATTTCAAAACAGCTGCACCGTTCACGTTTTAATGTTCGCTCGAATTGACAGTATTGCCATCGTTCCTAGTGCTGAATCAGCTTAACTCAAACTGATGGGCCACCTTTTTCTTCTCATCCTCTCGGTTTAAGTGCTAAGTTGCCTATAAGAGGTCGTGAGACTTTTTGAGCGTCGTGAACAATTGCTATATATATGGTTGAATTTGCTTGGACAGACTAGATAAAGCAAGACTTACTCATTTAAGTCTTGTTTGGCCGCCACTTCGTCGGCGATTTCGCCTGTGCTATAGCGATTACCACTGGTTCTTCCGTGTAAGGTCTCGAGGTTCGACAAGAAAGCGTCACGAAGCATCTCTTGTTCACTGAGATGCTGTTCTAGTTTCTTCAGACCACTCTTCAATATCTTTTCAGCCTGACTATAGTCGCCTTGCTCAATGAGCCTGGCGCCAGCTTGCAGGTAAAGGTCGAATTCGCTATCTCGTTTTTTGTCTAACATCGGTCTAATCAGGATAATGACACGCTAGACCCATCATCCAATAAAGACTGCCTGCTTACATCACTCCAAATAGCTACTTACTGATCAAGAAGCTCTCAAATTTTCATCTTGATGCAATGTTTACCCAAATCTGACTCATGCTTACGGTTGATTACCGCGAAGTAAATATTGGATGCCTATGTCATAAAAATCAATCAATGATCATTATCGGTAGGGCGAAACTAAAGGTTGAACCTTTGCCCTGTTCGCTCTCGCACCATATGCGACCGCCGTGTGAGTCGATGATTCTCTTACAAAGATACAAACCAAGACCAGTGGAAGCATAGTAGCGTTTTCCCGAAGCCGCCTGCCAAAAGCGCTGAAACAACTTAGGTTTGTCTTCTTCGCTAATACCTTTGCCGTTATCTTCAACAGTAAGAATTGCTTCGCCGTCTTTGTAAGAGATACTGGTTTTGACCAAGGCTCCGGCTTGTGAATACTTGAGCGAATTATCGATGAGATTTTGTATAACTCTCCTTATCTCTTCCGGATCTAATAAGACAAGCTTGACTTCATGCGGCTTTTCGAAAGTCAGCTGAATTGCCTTGCTATCGGCAAGTGGTGCCAGCTCTTGGGTGACCCGTTCGGTTACCTCGGCCAGGTCGAAGGGTCCGAGTGATAGATGCTTGGCTCCAGAATCATATTTATATACATCCAGCAAAGTGAGAACGAGGTTGTATAGGGCATCATTGCTTTGATGGATTGAGTTGAGAATCTGTTTTTGATCTTCAGTGACGTCTCCGAAGTCGCCTTCCATCAATAATTTGAGGGCTCGGTTGGCGGCAAGGATAGGTGTTTTTAGATCGTGGGTGAGTGTAGCGACAAAATCTTCTCGCTGCTGGGCAAGTTTTACCCTATCGGTAATATTGTCGAACATCGCTACCAAGCCTGGTTCGCCGGCTAGTTCAGAATTGACCGGCCAGACAGACCAATCAAAAAATCTCTTATCATCTTTGCCGAAGACACCCGCCTCTGCTTGCACTTGATAGGTCTGTCCCATCTCTATTGCCGGGCTGAAGCGCTCTGGTGAAAGACCTGGACAAATTTGCAGAAATGATTTGCCGATAAGATCACTTCGATCTTTTCTCTTCGACAGCTCTAAAAAGGCATCATTTACTTCTTCAACAAGCAGGCTGCTGCTTAAACGAACAATACCTACCGGTGCAGATTCCAATATATTCTTTGTCACTTTCTTTTCAGTTTCAAGAATTTTGATCGAGAGCTGCTTTTCTCGTAAGGCTTTCTCTTTAGCCAAGATATAAGTATCAATGGCATAAGACATGTCCATGAAAATCAGCTTGGTTAGCGCCGCAATAGTGCGTCCATAGGTCTCTTTATCGAGAACATCAACCAACACGCCTTTCATATAAATGAGCGCGTCGCAGTAGGCACCCAGATACCATTTGGGGTCTAGGTTGATACGATGGTGCGTGCTGCCGATGCTCCATCTCTCGCGCACATAGTCTTCGTCGTAATTACCCTTGGTAAGACGGCTGAAATATTGATGTTGAGCTGCTTTCGCCCGCTCTAAAACTTGATGATTGGGAAAGAAAGCCGAAGTTTCTGGGTTGGATAAAAAGTGCGCATAAAGGTGATCCATCATCGGTGCCAGATGAGGCTCTAGAATCTTATCGACGTTTCTTATCAGGGCTTCGTCTTCTGGGCTGAAGCGAAGGAAGTTCTTGCGCTTGACGACTTCTTCTTGGGCGGGCATCTCACAGCTCTGGCTCTCTGCCGAACCGGCTTCACTAGTCTGCCTATTTAGATTTTGGTCAGTTTCTGAAAGCTTCTTGGCTGCATTTGTTTCCATCTCTGGGCTCTCTTTCTTCCTTTCCGCTTGCATAGTGTACTATGTTAGCGGTATTGCCAATGTTCAAGAAAAGCTCCAGTGGAGCAAAAGCGGAGTAAAGGCGTGAGCGAGCAGGAAAAGATCAAGGTGCTTTTGGCCGAAGACCATGCTCTGACAAGAATTGGTTTGAAAACAGTCTTGTCAAGAACATCTGACATAGTCGTAATTGGTGAGGCTGAGAACGGGCAGGATGCCATCGACAAAGTGCAGGCCCTCTCTCCCGATGTTGTCCTCATGGATGTTGGCATGCCTGTCATGGACGGCATTGAAGCGGCCGGCAAGTTGAAGGTCAGTCATCCCCACGTCAATATCATTATGCTTACATCTCATGACAATGACAGCGATATTTTCGCTTCCTTGTCTGCCGGTGCCGGCGGCTACTGCTTGAAAGATGTGCTGCCTGAGCGTCTTTATACAGCTATTCGTTCGGTCAATGCCGGAGACATTTGGCTCGATTCATCAATTGCCAGTCGGGTTGTGCGCCTCTATAGCGGCAGCGGTGCGGCGAGTAATGCCGGCAATATAAGCAATCTCGGTCCTGCAGGCGGCTCCCCCAGCTCTGCCGGCAATCCTTCTAGTGGTACTGGTGGTGGTGCCGCGAGCACCGGTTCCACTTTCACCGGTTCCACTTTCAGTAGTTCGGAAAGAACTGCTGCTGAAGCTGGACAGCCGGCAAGAGAAAGCACACCGACATCTACTTTTGCTCATCATCCGGCTATGCCGGAACTGCCCGAGCCGCTCTCACCAAGAGAGTTAGAAGTTTTGAGCTTGCTTGTAGAAGGCTTGAGCAATCAACAGATTGCCGATCGTTTGATTATTTCCTTGGCAACAGCCAAGACCCATGTGCGCAATATCTTGAATAAACTTGCCGTGGACGATCGCACCCAGGCGGCAGTGCAAGCCATGCGACGCGGTTTGGTTTAGGCTAGTTTAGGCTAGATTTAATTTCTGCATTCGCGGCACGCGGCAAAATTTAAAGTCGAAAATTTGAACTTTTTGGCTTCAAATTACGTCTTATATATTACGGACTGCCGGTCATTTTTCGGGGTTGGGGGAGACTTCCTCGCCGGCGTCCCATTTTTTCTGGCTTCTATTTTGGTTTCTATCTAATTAGATCAGATGCCAAATAAACCTGGACTTCTTGCCTAAACTAAGGGGGGCTATCGTTGCTGAATTCTTGAACGCAGTAGACCGTGCGAGGCATTATCACAGCCACTCCTACCCCCACCACTCTGTGTCTGGGATTGAGAATATTGGCGCGGTGATTGGTTGGGTCTTCGGGTGGTTCATTCATAAAATTGAACTGCACCTTCTCGACTATTTTAGGGAAGTCGTAGAAATCTTTTTGCCAGCCGATATTTTCCCATACACCAGCGGCGATACCAGCCTCTCTGACTCGATCCATCGGCATTCGTCCTTCTGGATCTCTGTGATCAAAAAAGCCACGTTTGGCCATATCTTCGGCATAAGCGCGAGCCAGTCGGCTTAAAGATGTGCTTTTAGCAACGGGTGGAAGCCCGCATGTGTTGCGGTCTCTATTGATTAGTTGCAGCATATGATCTTCAAGCGCATCGATATTTGGTTTTGGTCTGTCGGCAATATCGCCGCCTACTTCTTCTTCCTCTTCTTGAGGCGGGGTTTCTCCCGACATTCGCACTTTAGGCTTAATAACTTGGGGGGTGTAACCTTGGAAGCTCACCAGGCAGTTTATAGTGCTGATTTTGCTGCCTCTTTGTCTGGCAATACTGGCCTTAAGATTGCCGGCGTTGCGCTTTTGCAAGATAAAGTCTGCCGCGGGACCGGAGTCGAGTCCTTTGCCATCGAGGGTCAAAAGTACATCACGGGGGGAAAGCCCTAAATCGTTGGCGATGCCGCTGCCGGTCAGACCGGTTACATAAAATCCCCTTACTCTCTTGCCCTGAATGAGCACGGCGGCCGGCACACCCCAAGCACCAAGCGCCTTTGAAACTGTCTGAGCATTTGAGAGTCCATAGATAGGCTGAGGCGATTTGCCGGCCTTTGCCTCTTGTAGGCTAATTGCTACAAAACTGAAAACCAGCAAAGCTAATAGCGCGGCGATAGATGCAGAATTTACTTTCTTTCGATTGACATTTTTTGAGGTCGCCATTGATGTTGCCTGCCGGATTTTTTATTTGTTTCGAGCTAGTTATCTGTTTTGATTCTTTTGAGCTTCTCTAATTTTACTCAATTTTTCTGAGAGAAGACTATTTCAGGCGCCTCAGCGCTCTTTCGGCGCCGTAGTGGGCTGCGACATAGGCATTTTCCAGGCATTGCACGCCAAAGAGGCTGGAATGATTGAGGGTGTAGACGGGATTGTTCCTTCCCGCATTGAGTAGATTCTCCAGCCTTCTAAAATAGCCCGGTATAGGCGCCGCCATGGCATGCCCCCAACGAGTCGGCACCACTGCTTCTATTGTCGACATCTCAAGACCGGTTCTGTCGCTAAGTTCGTGGGCCACCTGCGTAAGCAATTCAACCCTATCGCTGCCGAAAAGCAGGCTTCGCCCTTGCGAGCCGGGTTGGAAGGGGCTATAGACTGTAAGAATAGAACCCATGGAGGGCTTGTAGCTGCCTGTACTTTTTAAGACTAGTTCAGCTGGAATAAAGTCGTTGATTAAGGATGTTTCCGCCGCTGTGTCGCTCAAGTTGAAGTTCTCAAAATTGGAGAATTGCTTCGACTCGTCTTGATAGATAAAGTTTGAGACAAGATAAGAGCCATATCTAAAGCTAAAGAGCGGTCCCTTTTCAGTATTTGATACACCCTGCAGAATTCTGCCCGCTACTATGGGCGGTGCGGCTATAATTACATGCTTGCAGGAGATTTTTCTGATGCGGTCCTGCGCTTGAAAAATAACTTCGGCGCCGTCGTCTTTCATTTGTACCGACCAGACAAAGGCGTTTCTGATTATATGTTCTTCCAGACGAGCTGTCAGAGCCTTTGAAATGGCTCCATTGCCTCCCGGAAAAGCGTAAATCGTTTCAAACAGATCTTGTAATAGGTAAAGCCCTGCCAGGGCTGAAATCTCGGCGGCAGTTAGACAGATAGAGGAAAGAAGAAAACGATCAATGAATCTGAGAAAGGGCTCACCGAAGCCTGTCAGGACCTCCGCCAGCTTAATGCTGTCTAGTTTGCTTTGACTAGGTTTGACGCCATCGATAACTGAGATTGCGCTTGTTTCACTATTGCCTTTGAGAAGCTTATCTAGCTCGTACAAGTCTTTTGCAAAGCGGCTATCTTTTGGAACTTTGCTTTCGGCAAGATTGATTTTCTCTCTGTTATCAAAAATCAGGTCCATCGGTCTGAGCCCCGAGCAAACCGGATTCAAACCTAGTTCCTGCAAAAGGGGATTGACAAGTTCTAAGTCGCAAAAGTAAGCAGCGCCCAGAGAGTAGGGCAGCCCCTTTCTTTCTTCGAGACTGCTTTGTCCGCCGGGATTGCCTGCTTCAAGCAAGACAGTCTTGTAGTTTCTCAGTTTGTAAGCTGTTATCAGTCCGGTGATGCCTCCGCCGACAATTACGAAGTCTGCCGAATCTGAAGTTTCCAGTTTGCCTAGATTACTTGGCTTGCATAAGTCGGGTAGATTCCCGTCTCGTAAGGCATGACCTCTGTCTGGGTCGTCACCTCGGTATGGCTCTATATTGAGCCCTTGCTCGAGGCGCGTATTTTGGGCTAGTGTATTTTCGGCTCGTGTATTTTCAGATCGTGTTTTCTCTGTGATTGCTTGTTCTGAGAGAGTTTTCTCGCCGGCCGCCGCCCGAGGCTCCCAACCGAACATACTAAAGGCCGATAGAGCCACGAGCTCTTTCAAGAAATGGCGTCTGTTTTTGATTTCCTGAATATTCATGGCTATCTTTACTCTTTTGGGCACTATTGCATTGATTTGTGCGTTTTCGGGCTTTGGGCTGTATTTGCGTTCTTTAATTTGGGCTAGTCTTATCTGCGCGAACTTGTCTCTTGACTTGCTGTTGTTTCTTGAACCTTTAGATAAGGGGTAGATAAGGAGGGCTTGGCAACCTAAGTGGTTACAATTTCCTGATTAACAATTCTACCCAGGCATTCAGCTGTGAGGCTCTATGGACAATACCGTAAAAGGAACTTCGGCAAAAGGAAATTCGGCTGTGGAAACAAAACGTGAGAACCTACGTGAGAACCTTATTGATGCCATCAATCGCATCAAACAGGGCGGTGCACCAAAGTATCACCAAAAGTTGAAAGAAGAGAACAAACTTTTTGTGCGCGATCGTCTGAAACTTCTTCTCGACCCTGGTTTCGAAGTCGAAGATGCACGCTTTGCCAATTGCCGAGATAAAGAACTTCCAGCTGACGGAGTCGTCACCGGTGTCGGTCAGATAGAAGGCAAAACAGTTTGCTTCATGGCCAATGACTCTACTGTTAAGGCCGGCTCTTGGGGCTGGCGCACAGTCGAGAAAATCATTCGAATTCAAGAGACTGCCGCAAAGCTCAAAGTGCCAATGATCTATTTGGTTGACTCAGCTGGGGCTCGTATTACAGATCAGATCGAAATGTTCCCGGGTCGCCGCGGCGCTGGCCGCATTTTTCACAACCAGGTCCAGCTTTCCGGATATATTCCTCAGATTTGCTTGCTTTTCGGACCTTCGGCTGCAGGGGGTGCCTACATTCCAGCCTTCTGCGATGTGATCATCATGAATGAAGGCCGGGCTTCCATGTATCTCGGTTCGCCTCGTATGGCAGAAATGGTCATAGGCGAGAAAGTGACGCTGGAAGAGATGGGCGGTGCCAAGATGCACTGCTCGGTGAGCGGCGTGGGCGATGTCTTGGTCAAATCAGAAGAGGAAGCCATCCAACTCTGCAAAGACTATTTGCGTTTCATGCCCAGCAACTGTGATCATAAGGTGCCGAATCTCTCTGCAATAGAGCCAAAAACACAAGAAAAGAATCTCGAGCAGGTAATCCCTGAGAAAGAGAGTGTCACCTTTGACATGTATCAAGTTATCGACCGCTTGATCGACGAAGGCTCTTGGTTTGAAATGAAAAAGCTATTCGCCTCCGAGCTAATCACCGGTTTCGGCCGAATCGGCGGACGCGCTGTCGGTATAGTAGCCAATCAACCCCGTGTCAAAGGCGGTGTGCTCTTCGTTGATTCAGCCGATAAAGCCTCAAGATTTGTCTGGCTTTGTGATGCCTTCAATATTCCTCTTCTTTTCCTCGCCGATGTTCCTGGTTTCATGATTGGCACTAAAGTCGAGAGAGACGGCATAATCCGTGCCGGCGCCAAAATGGTCTCCGCTGTTTCTTCAGCAACCGTTCCAAAGATTTCTGTGGTTGTGCGCAAAGCCTACGGGGCTGGTCTTTATGCTATGTGCGGACCGGCCTTCGAACCAGACGCCTGCTTAGCTCTTCCAACTGCTTGGATAGCTGTGATGGGACCAGAGGCCGCAGTCAATGCTGTCTACTTCAACAAGATAATGGAACTACCCGAGTCTGAGCGTCCTGCTTTTGTTGAGCAGAAGCGCGCAGAGTACCGAGAGGATGTAGATCTTTATAAACTCGCTGCTGAATTGGTTGTCGATGATATCGTTCACCCACTTTCGCTACGCAACGAACTGATTGCAAGATTCAATGCTTACGAGTCCAAAGAACAAGCGGGCTATAAGAAGAAGCGCAGCGTTTTGCAAGTTTAGCCGTCTTTGGCTAGCAAGCTGAGACAAGCTGTCGAAATCGGTCGATTGCACCTTGTTTTGCAAGCTTAGGTTCGATTCGTTATTCAAGTTAAAGAGGAAGAGACTTCTATCAGTCTCTTCCTCTCTTCTTTTCTATTGGCTAACCGATTACGCTGCTTTATAGCGTAATCGGTCTATTGTCAGGGTCTACGGCCACAAGCACGAACTTTCCTCTGGCGCAAAGTTGTCTGTCTCCAGTTAGAAGATTCTCTCCAACCATATCAACCGATACAGTCACTGATGTCCTTCCCACCTTTTCAATTCTGCCCACAAGTTCGACTAAGTGTCCGGTCTTTACTGGTGTCTTGAAATCAACCTTCTCAGAAGATGCTGTCACCATAGCTTTTCTCGTGAATCTTGAGGCTGTAATAAAAGCACTCTTATCCATTAACTCAAGCGCATGACCACCAAAAAGAGTTCCATAGTGATTGGTTTGGTTAGGAAAAACCATCTCGCACATCCGAGTCTCCATTGTTGAATCTTCAGAAGACTCGAAAAGCAGGGCGTTATCTCTATTCTGAGTTGTAGTTTCTTTCGGTGTTAAACAAGTTTTTCGCGGCATAAATCCTCCTTGCCTCGAAGAGGTAATTGCAAATTCATTCAGGTGGGTAGCCTGGCTAGCTAAAAGCATTACAGTTGCGGGACAGCGGTGGAATTGCACCACACTTCCCCCACCAAACGGCAAACAGTTGTCTGCCATTCCGAAGTTTTTCTGAATGAGTTCATTTTGGTCAGCAGCAATGTGTTTATGACATTGCCTCGGACCACGCTAAGTTTATCACTAAGCTGATTCATAGTTTTTTGGACTTGGCTTCTCGAACGCTTGACTGTAAGAGGCTGCAATCGCCATCTGATTTTCTGGAGGCTATTTATTGATTCCTTGGTCGCCCCTTCTAGATCTGGACTTTTGGCAGAGATTAAATTTGGAGCTTGTTTTGAACTTTTTGAACAGCTTTTACGTTGTTAGTTATAGAGGAACAAAAAAAAAGATTTTCTCGAGAATTTCTTTTTTTTAGAGGAGATTATATGAACACAGAAGAAAAGCTAAATTCAGAAAAGCGTCCCTATCGTAAGAATCAGTTGTCCTATGTTCTCCGTTATATTGCAATGCTGCCACCGGGACAGATTTGTTGACGGCGTTTTAGAAGCGCGTATTTATTGACGGCGTTTCGCCACGCATATCGGAAATATATCGACCGCGAGCAATTGTTCCTCTCGGGTTGATTTG